>Ga0307406_10000039_pt1 | contig 76207 bp, 72 predicted proteins | sample 322Cmetagenome_3_FD_203706 | JGI IMG/M metagenome (GOLD analysis project Ga0307406, IMG submission 203706) | Maize rhizosphere microbial communities from greenhouse at UC Davis, California, United States - 322HYB-C-2 | ecosystem: Host-associated > Plants > Roots > Rhizosphere > Soil | place...
TAGTCTGTATAATGGTCTGGGTAAGATCACTACTGGCGCTAAGCTGTCCCTGACGGTCGGAAAGCTCGTTTTTTAGCAGCTGTAATTCTACATTTTTGGACTCAAGCTCCCGGATATAGCGGTCCAAAAATTTATTTCTTTTCAATTCCCCTTCCTCCGGGGTTACTATTGCAGTTGATGAGCGGGTATAATTGTTGCTATATACATTGATGCCGCTGCCAAAATTTTTAAATAAATTTTGAACGTTCAGCCTTTCTGATGTTCCAAGACATAATAAACCTTTTTCCCTTAAGGAGTACTGCAATGCACTGAGCGCTAAATTTTGGTTTGATTCATTGAAGTAATGCAGTACATTGCTGCAGCAGACCAGGTCAATTTCGCTAAGGGCAGGGCCCTTGACCAGATCGTGCACAGTAAAGATACACATGTTTCGAATTACATCGCAAACACGATACCCATCATTTGTTTTGGTAAAATAATGCTGCAGTCTGGTCCCCGAAATTTGATAGATGTCCTGCTCACTGTAGATACCCCGTCTGGCCTTTGTAATGCCCGGCACTGAGATATCGGAAGCGAAAATTTCGACCTGCATCTGCTCATTATCCGACCGGATCAAAAACTCATGCAGGCTGATGGCCACCGAATAAGCCTGCTCTCCTGATGCGCAGCCCGGTATCCAGATTCGAAGGCTGTTATTTATGCTGTTTTGCACTAAATAGGGCAATACCGCGCTGGTAAGGGAATCATAAAAACCTGCATCCCTGAAAAATCCAGTTACCGGAATCAGCAGGCTGTCAAATAACATGTCCTGCTCTTTGCCGTGGTGCCGTATATAGGCATAATAATCGTTTGGGGAATTTTTATCTGCGCTGACCATTCTATAGGCAATACGTCGCCTTACTATATGTACATTGTATTGCGTGAAATCTACACCGGTGCGCATTCGGAGAATATCCAGTATCGTACCTGTCAGTTCATAGCTTTCCTTTTCCGTGGCCGCATCTTCTTTGTGAGGCACGGCATTAGCAAAACACAAGGATAGCTTTCCTAGTAATTGGCCAATGTGATACGGCGCCTGCACATAATCTGCCAACCCGGCACTGATAATGCTTTGAGGCAATTCCCTAACCCCTGCAGTGCGGGGATCCTGAACGATGGTTGCCGCTCCGATTTCAGAGAGGCTCTTAAAGCCTTCAACCCCATGAAATCCGCTACCCGATAAAATGATACCTACCGCCGCACTATTGTACACCCGGGCAAGTGAGGCGAAGAATAGATCAAAACGCTCCTCTGCCTTGTCAATGCGGGTTCTTTGATGCAGCGCCAGATCTCCATCTTGCACAATAAGATTGCTCTCTTGTGGAATAATATATATGTGATTGGGTGTAAAATGTACAGTATGGATAATTTCAGAAACCGGTATTTTGGTGTACTGTGATAAGCTTTCCGGTAAGCTTTCGGGATATTCGGGTGATGTCTCAAAAATAATCACCAACGCCATTTCAGCATTTTCGGGCAGGTGGGACAGCACCTTGATGATAGCCTGCAGACCGCCTAGCCCCGCTGCAATACCTGCTACGGGAAAAAAAGGAGTGTTTTGTTTCGAGTTTTGTAAAGTTGTTCCCATCATTTCTATTAACCTGCATATACGGCCCAGCCTTGATAAAAATACCTGCCTAAGCCAACTACATAGTACTATACAAATATAATGAGAGTATGAGGCACAAACCTTATATAAATGACAAAAAATCTTACATTTAAAATACTTTAGGCATATTGATCCTGTTGAACCACCCCGTGATCCAATTGTATTGTCTAGGCATCAGTAGGGGGTTTCGAAAACTGCTTTATAGACTGCAAGTATCGCTACTTATCCACTGGCAGGTAAACGGTAAATACTGCTCCGCTCTCACTGCTTTGATGGGCGTCAATCTCCCCATTGTGGTTTTGGACAATTTTCTTGCACATCGCCAGCCCGATCCCCGTACCTGCAAACTCACTTTTGGTGTGCAGTTTTTGAAATATATTGAAAATTTTGTTTGTATCTTCCGGCTTCATGCCGATACCATTATCGGTAAACTGGATTTTATAATAGGATATGGCATCCTTAAGATCTGCTGACCGGGCTTCCTCTGGGGTGGCAATACTGCAATGAATATGGATTTTAGGCTGAACATCTGGACGTATAAACTTTAAAGCGTTGCCTATCAGGTTAAAAAACAGCTGGGACATCTGAAGGGGAATGCCCTTGATGACCGGAAGCGTATTCCATGTAATTTTGGCCCCGGTGCGTTCTATTATCAAGTCATAGTCTTCCAGCGCATTTTGGGCGGTAAGATCAAGGTCTACCGCAACGAAACTCTCCTCATTTTTCGGCAGGGCAGAATAGGCGAGAACATCGCGGATAAGTTTGCCCATACGGCTTGTGGCATCTTTTATTTTATCTATGTAGCCAAGGGTTTTTTCGTCAAGATGTTGGGTGATTTTGCCCTCGAGCAGCTGTACAAAGGTACTGATTTTGCGTAGCGGCTCCTGCAGGTCATGTGAGGCTATGTAGGCAAACTGAGCCAGTTCCTGATTGGAATGTATGAGTTGCACATTGGTCTGTTCCAGTTCTTCATTTGTGGCCCTTAATTCCTCTATAACAGCAGCTATTTCTTCGGTACGCTGCTGTAACTGGTTTTCCAGTTCGGTCTGCAGTTCCATCTGGATGGTAATATCCTGGGCTGTCCCGTTTATACGCACGGGGTTTCCCTCGGGGTCAAAAACAGTTTTACCCTGGGCATGCAATATTTTTTTCTGTCCTGTAACGGGATGAATTACAGTATAAATTTCATCATAGGTACCGCCTGACTCTGGATTCAGCGCCCATGCCACGGCATTTGCAACCCTTTGCTGGTCTTCTTCCAGCAGTATTGGCATGACCTCATTATAGTCCTTGTCGGCGGGGTCATAGCCAAACCATTCGATAAGGCGGTCGGAATAGGTCAGTCCGTTTGAAGCCACATCAATGCTCCAGGTACCAAGCTGGGCAAGTTCAACGGCGCCCCTCAGGTTTTGTTCAGCTTCCTCGAGCTTGTTGCGCGCCATTACCTCTTGCGTTACGTCAATAGCCGTACAGATGACACCATAGATTTTGCCTTTTGCATCGTATAATGGCTTGTAGGTGTAATCATAATAACCGTAATACGGCGTACCATTTTGTATGAACATGATACGGGCAGCCGCTTCGGTATGGATTTCGCCGGTATTTAAAACGTTATGATAGACCCCGAACAATTGGGTCTCTCTCATCTCCGGTACAGCGTCCATGATGGGCATGCCAATTATGGAATCGCCTTTGCCGAATATTTCAAGCATTTTCTCGTTGGCCTCGCGCAGGACCATTTCAGGGCCGGTGTACACCAATTTTGCCACAGGGGAATTATAGAAAATGGTTCTCGCAAATTTTTCGCTTTGCTCCACTTTTTGCCTTTGATTGACGTGCAGTGAATTGTCCATTACCCAGACAGCCACTTTTTTTACCTCACCGGCAGTATCTTTTAGCGGGGAATAAACCAGGGTCATATAAACCGTTTCTTCCGTACCGTTCCTGATGACCTTACGTTCAGCATCACTGTTAGAGTAAGGGTTCCCGGTAGAGATAACACCCTGCAATGCGCTTTCATAGTAGGGGCGTGCCTCAGCGAAAGTATCCCAGTAAAAATTTCCAAGGATCGTTTCCCGTGGTTTTCCGGCCACGGCTGTAAAGCTGTCGTTTACAATTTCGGCTTTAAGGGTCTGGGCATCTAAAACGCAGATGCCGACCGGAGCATTCATAACAAGTAGATAAAGTTCCTGTTGGTTTTCGATATTCATAACTTTAGATTAAATAAGGGCGTAGAAGATTCGAAAGTTCTTTGATACTGCTGGGTTTTGTGAGAAAACCGCTGGCTCCTTCGGCTCTGAGCCTGCGGGCTGTTAGAGAATCCGATGATGTAGAAAGAATAATTACAGGTATATCCCGTAAACCTGCCGTCGCTTTTAACGCTGCCAGAAATTCCTGTCCGTTTATAACGGGCATATTGAGGTCCAGAAAAATAACATCCGCAATAAGCTCGCCGCTTACCAGTTTTTGCAATGCCTTGGAAGCATTGGTAAAAGAAAAACAGCTTGCCTCATCTGACAGATACTCTATTGCCGCAATAAAGAAGTCAATATCGTCATCATCATCGTCAATGTGCAAAATTTTTGTATATCCCATTAGAGCAAGTTAATCAATTATCTTATTTTTTTAAAAAATACTTTAAAAAAAATAAGATATATCACTTGGCACTGGATGGTTAACCGATCATCTATTGATGGAGATATATATACATATAATGAACAATTCTGTATTCCGCTCTCATGTTTAGTATTGATTAGTAATGATTGTTGTTTCCTTAAATATCCCTTTTTACCCATTTCGCCTTAATTACGGCCTTACCAGGGATTTTGTACTGTGGCACTCCACGGTGTTACTGTTTGCATAGGATAATAATTGGTTCATAAAAAGTGATGTTACAAATAATACTTAGGCAATGCGCTGCATCTCTCCTTAAGCGCAGAATCAGCGCTGGCCAAAGGCGCAACAATTACTCTGTCAATGCTGATTCTGCCAAATTTCAACAAAAAGGTCTTTTATGATTTACATAATTTTTGCTGTTTCTTATACAATTTTCCATTTATAAAATAACGGTAGAAGGTATTTGACGCTGACACCTCTGCAACTTGTTTATGCACTACTCATTTCACATTTACCTTATATACGCGTCCAGAGCAAGGCACCGCCTTTAGTACAAGAATGAATATTTTTTGCTATCTTAGGGTAACTGAAACCCTTATACAGGGCTTTCCCTACAGGTAAAATAGCAATTATGAAGGCATTATTGATAGGAGCGAGCGGCTCGGCTCCGCCGGTAAATTTCTTTTGGATGAACTGATACAGGATAACGACTATACTTCTGTAGCTATTTTTGTACGACGTCCCACAGGAAGGTCCCATCCCAAACTGACCGAATATGTTATTGACTTTAATGATCTCACGCAATACAGTGATTACATCACCGGGGACGTGCTTTTTTCCTGCCTGGGCATGACCCTGAAAGATGCAGGCTCACAACAAAAGCAATGGGAGACTGATTATGAGATTCCGGCTGCCTTTGCCAGAATTGCCAGAAAGAATAGGTTCAGCTCGATGGTCCTGGTTTCCTCCTTTGAGGCCTCACCGAGCAGCAGGATTTTTTACTCCAGAATGAAAGGGGAATTGGAGGTCGCAATTGCCGCGCTGGATTTCGGGCAGTATATTATATTCAGGCCCGGGCCACTTTTGCGCCAAGGAACCGAGCGAACCGGTGAGAAAGTATTGGTGGGCGCCCTTAAGATTCTCAACAGCATAGGACTGCTGAAAAAATACAAGCCGCTGCCCACCGAAATATTGGCAATGAAACTGGACTAGGCACTAGGGCCCCAAGGGACCTCTATTGTAAAACTTCAGGAGATAGCTGTTTTTTAACCAAATACGAATGCTTCCCTCGCGGGTTAAATATGTTTACGGCTTTATTTAAACCTACAACCTCATTATCCAATTTTACAATGGCGGGGGGTCTGAATACTGTAAGATGCGATGTGCTATTATGTAAGATGCTGCTAGGGTGGCTTTTGTAAATTTGATAATAATCTTAAAAATAATAATTATGGCAACTACGGCAAAAAATACAGCAGCGGGCAAGACAAAAGCCAGCGCATCTAAAACTGAAAGCAAAAAATCAACAGGAACAATCAAAGCTAAATCTTCGGCTGCCGAAGGTCTGAGAGAATTATTTGTTGATTCACTAAAAGATATTTATTGGGCTGAAAAGGCACTTGTAAAGGCGCTTCCAAAAATGGCCAAAAATGCCACCTCGGAGAATTTGATCTCTGCAATAAACGACCACCTTGCAGTAACCCAGGAGCAGGTGGCCAGACTGGAAGAGGTTTTTTCACTGGTAGGGGAGAAGGCAACAGCCAAGAAATGTGATGCAATGGAAGGACTGATCAAGGAAGGGGAAAGCATCATGGAAGAAACAGAATCAGGACCGGTACGTGATGCCGGCATTATCGCTGCTTCGCAAAAAATAGAGCACTACGAAATTGCCACTTACGGTACACTGGCTGCTTTTGCGCAGACCCTTGGTGAAGATGACGCAGTGCTGCTTCTTGAAAAAACTTTAGCCGAGGAAAAAGAAGCCGACTCGCTTCTTACCGAAGCGGCTTACAACACCATCAACTTCGATGCAAAAGAAGAAGAGGAGAAATAAATCAAATTAATTGCAATTCCAAATTTGTTTGGTTTCATAAGACCTGTATTATTTTCATAATACAGGTTTTTTTTAGTAAAATATGAAACTTATCCGAAACCATCGATACATTAAATTCGTATGTATTCTATATAACCATAATGAACTATGTACCGTACTATTTTATTGATCGATGATGATCCGGATGATATCGAAATATTACAGGACGCTATTGCCTCACTGGGGCAAAAGCAAATTTTTCAGACGGCGGGCAGCCGCGCGCAGGTGCTTGAACTTTTGCAGCATATTCAAACACTACCTGATCTGGTATTTCTGGATCTTAATATGCCGGGGGTCATAGGCACTGAATTGCTGCAGAAGCTGAAAAGCTCAGAAGCAACAAGTGCAATTCCTATTGTGCTGTATTCCACCCATACAAAGGAAGTGATGCAGCAGATTGCAAGACCCTTCGAGCCGGAGCACTACATCCAGAAGCCCAGCGATTATAAAGAGCTTGTAAGACTGGTAAAAGACATTATAAATTAAATATTCTCCACTCAGCCAATAGGATGGATTTTTGGATATAATTTAGTTATCAGGCCTTTAAGCCTGTTTTGGTAATCTTCCATCAGTCATTCCCTGTAATTTTTTCTGGCGTTCTCCAGGCATTTTACCTACTGTTTGACACGCCATTGCATTTCAGGCTGCAGTGCCTGGGCAAGCAAAATAGCATTGCTGGGTGTATCTGCATTGTCAGGGCGCATTTTGCCTTTTGCCGTATCGATTCGCGAATAACTGTTTTGGGTTTTTCGTCAGTGGCAACTGCTTTTGGTAACAGCCTTCGATATCAAAGGTCATCAAAAATAATATTGCCGGAATTTTAGTTAAGGCTGATCTAAATCCCTGTGCGTTAATCAAAAATGCCGCACGGTATAGCTCCCGTGTAATGAGGCCGTAAGGGACTATTGCTGGGAACAGGGAGAAAAAGCAGCATATTTTAAGATTATTGCTTTGCCTGGATTTTATTGGGTATTTAATAGTACTTTTGGAACTGTAAAATTGCTTTGATATGACAAGTCCCGAAAATTCCTCCGTGTCTTCCAATGGCCTGGAAGACAAAGAGCCGTTAAAAATTATATTGGCCGAGGATGACAAGGACGACCAGGAATTATTCATGGAAGCCCTTGATGCCACAAAAGTCCCATCGGAGGTTACTACGGTAGAGAACGGGGAGCAGTTGCTCAGTACCTTGAAAGACCCGGCAGAGCCAAATCCTGATATTGTTTTCATAGATATCAACATGCCCGTTAAGGGAGGCAAGCAGGCACTGGAAGAAATAAAAAATGATCAGAAGCTTAAGGATATACCCGCCATTATGCTCTCCACGTCCGATCACCCTTCGGATATTGAAGAGACTTTTCAAAAGGGGGCAAACCTGTATGTCCAAAAGCCCAATTCCTTTACCGGCTTTATCCTCATCCTGAAAAAAGTATTCCTTTTGCACTGGACCAAAGCTTTGCTAAGTCCGGTTAAAAACGTATTTTTTGTCTCTGAAAAGAACATTTCCCGTAACCAGTAATAATAGTCTTCTCCGGTAGTAAAACTAGCAGTAATTTATCTTTTTCAGGTTGCCGCTTAGGAAAGCCCCGAGGTCGGAAGGCAGGGTAACAGGGTTACTGTTATTTTTAGGGTTGATATTTTTTTTGGAGCTTTTCCCGCTATACGTGCTACCCGAGCGCCAGCGAATTGGCGAAGCAATCTTTTGTGCCCAGCATCGGCACAAAAGGATTTCACTTCTATCGGGGCTAAGGCTGTTGCGGGGCCAGTTAAGAAGCCTTATGATCAGGAAATGCGTATCATTGTGCTATTCGTATTTTGGCAGGTGATCCGGATCAAGGTGATCCGGAGCGTATTAGGTATTAAGGTTATTCTTGCCGCTGACGAATCAATCTCTTCCTGGGTAGGATCCAAGGTCTATCCACGTGATCTCGGTGTTTTCATTTTGCAGGAAGTTAAAGCCATAAATTATTGTTTAATCTAATTTACAGGCTTTTTTTTTTAATGGGCAAGGGCATAACGCACCTGTGTAGAGGGTAGAAAATGGTTTGCTATCTGATTAAAAAGTATTGCTGGGAGTCAGACTTGTTTTCCAATATTCCACGATGCTTTGGATCATTGCTTTATAGATGACCAAATTATCCTCTTTTTTAAAATAGCCCTGAACCTGGCAGTCATAAGCCTTTGAAACATTTTCAGGTGTTTTTGATGTGGACAGAAATATGTAAGGGATGCATTTTCGGTTCACGTGCTCATCGGCAAGAATTTTGCTGCGAAGCTCATAGCCGTCCATCTTGGGCATATTAATGTCAGAGATAATCAAAAAAGGATTCACTAAGGGGTCTGACAAATAAGAGACGGCCGTTGTAGGGTCTTCAATAAAAACTACTTTGTTTGTGTAGAACAGGCTGTTAAAAATATCCTGTAGGAACAATCTGTCATCCTCATCATCTTCGATAATTACAATTTCTCCGTTTCTTCTCATGCGGCAAAGATAACATATTTTTAAAAACATAATAATCAAAAGCAGCCTGCAGTTTTACTAAATACGTCGGATTAGAAAAGTTTTTTCACAAGCCCCTTTCAAAGGCCGCAGAGATAATTTCGCCACAGTACGTGTGCAATTAATTTAATAAAGCTTCTTTACCGCTCCGCGGAATTAAAATATGGTACATTTATAAAATTATCCCTAAAAATTAAACCATAATGGCAAATTCAGCAAACAGCGGCTCCAGATATGTAATAGTGGTGGGTACCTCAGCGGGAGGATTATCTGCCTTGAAAAGATTATTGGCCCAGTTCAGCGAAGATTTTCCCGTTCCGATACTAATCGTGCAGCATATCCCGGCCGATGCAGTTGGCAATGTGCTGATCGATACCCTTAAGCGAACCAGCAAATTAAAAATGCTGCATCCCAAAAGCGGAGAAAGCCTGTTACCTGGAAATGTCTATTTTGCTGCTTCGGACCACCATTTGATGATTGATGAGCATAAAAAAATTCTCATTACCAAAGGTGCCCACGAGAACCGGTCCCGTCCGGCAATCAATCCACTGTTTCGTTCGGCCGCGGTATCCTATGGCAGTGGTGTTATCGGCATATTGCTTACAGGATATCTTGATGACGGCACCGCCGGGCTTGAGGTAATCCAGCGTTGCGGGGGCATATGCATTGTTCAGGACCCCAAAGATGCCGATTATCCCGATATGCCACAAAATGCAATCAATAAAATTAAACCTGACTACATTCTGCCTATTGCCGAAATAGGCGGAATTATTTACCAGCTTATTTCTAAAAATCCTGCAAAACAGCGGGCGATATCCAAAGATATCCTGATAGAGACGGCCATAGCCACCAGGGTGACAAGTGATCTTGCCTCGGTAAACGCCCTTGGCAGCCAGGTGCCTTTTAACTGCCCGGGATGCGGTGGTGTATTATGGAAAGTGGAGGATGGGGCAGGTTCTAGGTTCAGGTGCCATACCGGGCATGCCTACACAGCCTCCACCTTGCTGGCCGAGCAGACCATGAAAATAGAGGAAACGATGTGGACAGCACTTCGAATGTTTGAAGAGCGTAAAAACCTGCTGGACAGTATTGCCCAGGGCAAGTCCGGCGCAGTGGCCAAATCGGCCCGGGAGCGCTCTGAAGCCACCCAGGAGCATATTGCAAGGATTAGGCAGATTCTGCTGGCAGACGACAAGGGCACCGATGGAGATGTTCCGGCTTGACCCGTAACAGAAGCGATATTGCCCGTTGAAAAGTTCTCGGTATTTTTCTTAAATATCTGGTAATTAAGCCTTAAAGGATAGTTGGTGAGACAGCAGGAAGAGCTAAGCCTCTATACCATTTTGTCACAAATTACATTGTTTTGCATAAAGATTACTCGTAATTGCCAGTTTTAAGCAATGCAATGCAAATATTAATCGATATCAATTTTAATTTTAAAGCTGTTAAAGCGGCGTGTTTTTATCAGGATTATCAATCAGGCTCAGCCAATGCGCAGCATCAGTTAAATTCTCAAAAGTTTTAATGGCCAATTTATTCTTATCGGCTTTTTGCGAAATACTTTCAACGGCAACTTTATTGAAATAGTGATCCGGGGTGACAATGGCCAGTACATGAAATCCAAATTCGGTAGCACGCGGTAGAAATTCCGTGTCGAGCCACTCCTGGTCCTCGAGCCCGATAAGAACCATTTCCTTAATATTGGCAAGTACCTTAAATGTATTGTGCTTTAAAAGCAGGTTCAGCATTAATTCGGTACCGGACCGAAATTCCCTGCTGGTAGAATATCCTTTCCATTCCATCACCACAGCATTTATGTTTTCCTGGAAGTAGATTATATAGGAAGGTGTCTGAGTTTCCATACTTTATTGAAGTTTATGAATTGGTAATTATGTTAAGATGATTTTAGTTTGACAGCTCTATTATTCGACTTGTAAAACTAAGAAACTGCAATTTAATATTGTGGGAGAAAATAAATTATTTTTGGTTTACTATATTTTTTAGGAGCTCTTCCCGCTATGCGTTCCACCCGAGCCTAGCGAACCGGCGAAGCAATCTTTTGTGCCCAGCCCGGACAAAAGGATTTCACTGCACACGAGCGAAGCGAACTGTCGAAGCAATCGGGGCTAGGGCTGCCGGGCCAGGTTGGTACTTGCACTGCTGCGTATTTGAATCCACTTGCTGTATATTTTCAGAAGGATCGGATCCTGTATAGGTTTTTCTCTAAATTCCGCTCTTTTTTTAAAGCCTTTTTGAGATTCCGGGCAATAGTGGTACCTTAGCCATAGACAAAGAAATCCGCAAGAATGGAACCCCAGCCTTATATCAGACTCTCAGCGCTTAATGATATGATCCATGACACGCTCCGTGCGCGTTTTGAAGGACAGCGTTTCTGGGTACTGGCCGATATCACCAATCATTCCTATAAGGCAGATAAAAAGATCCATTATTTTGAGCTGGTGGAAAAGGCGCAGAGCGGCAATGCGATAACAGCCAAAATGATAGGCAAATCATGGGGAGGAGGGGCTGTTCGTATTGAGGAGTTTGAAAAAAGTACAGGACAGGCCTTTACCAACAACCTGCATGTGCTGGTGCAGGTGAGTGTGGATTATCATCCCCTGTACGGCTTGTCTGTGAGCGTTTTGGATATCGACAGCAATTTTATGCTGGGTATCTTAGAGCAGCAGCGTAATGCCACCCTGGAGCGCCTGGTAAGGGAAAATGATTATATCCAGAAAGCAGGCGATGGTTACTCCACCCATAACAGCCGGCTGCCTCTTCCTGCCGTAATCCAGAGGATAGCGGTGATATCTTCGAGCAGCTCGGCGGGAAATGAGGATTTCCGCCATACGATGCAGCATAATGATTTCGGGTACGTTTTTCTGATCGATGATTATTATACCATTGTGCAGGGAGATAACAACGCCAAACTATTCTTGAATAAGCTCATTGAAATCTATAATACGGGTATCCCGTACGATGCCGTTGTGATTAACAGGGGAGGCGGATCCCAGTCTGATTTTTTGATCTTTGACAATTACAATATCGGAAGGGCAGTGGCCAAGTTTCCCATTCCGGTTATAACGGGGATAGGGCACCAGAAAAATGTCAGTATAGCGGACCTGATGGCCCATACCCATACCAAAACACCAACCAAGGCGGCGGAGTTTATCATTGCCCATAACAGAAGTTTTGAGCTAGGGATACTTTCGCTGCAGCAAAATATCGTCATCAAATCCCAGCAGCTTTTTCATGTCCATTACAAAGAACTGAGCGAACTTAAAAACGCCATCTCCCGCAATACAAGGGAACTTATACAGCTGCACGGGGAAGAGCTTACCAGGACCAATCATAAGATTACAAGCAGTGCAAGGGCGGTTCTGTACGGGCATCAAAAGAAACTTATGGTAACGGTACACCAGCTGGTGCAGCGTCCGAGAATACTGTTGCAGCAGCAAAAAAATGATTTAGGGAATATAAAAAACAATATACAGAATGCAGCAGGTGACTATCTTCGCCACGAGAAGCTTGCTTTGGACTACCACCAAAAAAGCATCAGGATGATGTCCCCGCAAAATATCCTTCGCAAAGGGTATGCAATTGTGAAGTCGGGTGGAAAAATTAGCAGCAGCGCCGATAATATAGAGGCCGGCCAGGAGATAGAAGTAATTTTGAAAGACGCAAAACTAAAAAGCATTGTTAAAGAAAAAATACAATACGATGGAAGAGAAACTGACCTATGAGGCGGCAAAGTCCGAGCTGACAGCCATTTCAAAAGAAATAGAAAGCGAAGAAATATCAGTGGACCAGCTGGCTTCAAAAGTCAAAAGGGCATCCGAGCTTATTGAGTTCTGCCAGGGCAAGCTTAAAAATACAGAGGAGGAAGTGAATAAGATCATCAGCAGGATGGAGAATCCGGAGAACTAATGAATGAAGGTATCAATTTATTTTATGAAACCTTGAATTAGAATTCAGTAAATAATTTTATTTTTGATGCCATACAGCACGAGTATTATTTAAATTAATGGCAATGGAAAAGGGGATGAAGCTTAAGGTTCGAAAAGAGCTCGACGGCAAACAGCAGTCAACTATTATTAAATTAAAAGGAAGCCTGATTTCCAGGGGCTACACCCAGATCATACACATTTTAGACAAGGACGAGGAGTTCCATATCAATTCTTTTGATATTGAGAGCGGAACGGACAGTGAAGTCCGCGAATTTATCACGGCCTTTATTGAACGGGAGCAGCTCCAGGACAGTATATTTATTTTTGGATAATGGCGCCGGGTTGAGTTTTGATTAATCTGTAAAAAGAATTATAATAAAAAAGCCGCCTTTTCAATGAAAGGGGGCTTTTTGATTTTTATGTGATAGTAAAAAAGCAGTCAGGAGGGCTTTTAATATTATTTTCAGGAGCTTTTCCCGCTATGCGTTGCAATCTTTTGTGCCGAAACCCGGCACAAAAGGATTTCCACTTCTATCGCGGCTAGGGCTCCTGAAGAGCCCTGTTTTGTTTTTGGATAACTCATATCCGAACCCAATTGTTCAACTTATTATCAATGCTAAACATTCGTTTTTTTTTAATGCCAAATGCTGAAATTCTCTCACTAATCTAATTAAGTCATTATACCTTGTATAACAAGTATTTTCGCAATATCTCATTTAAAGTCATATATTTGTTATAGAAAATTCCAAATATATACCCACATGCAAAACAACTTCCTAAGTGGCTTAAAAGAGCACGAAAACAAATTATTAACTACATGGTCTCAACTTCTAAAAGATAGCGGATCTGATGATGGAGCAGTTGAAGAAGAAGAGTCAAGAGAATTTGCTTCACTTTTTTTAAGTGCCTTAAATACATTAGATGGCAGCTATCAGGATTCTGCTGAATTTGAAAAAGTAGAAGACCTTATTGTCGGAATCTCATCTTCGAGAGGAAAACGCGGATTCTCACCAAGAGAAAATGCGCAATACCTTACTACATTCAAAGAAGCAGCTTCAAAAATTCTTTCTGATATAATAAAAGATGCTACGCATTTGTATAATGCAAATGTACAGTTGAATGGCATTTTGGATAATATGACCATATTGACTTTTGAAGCCTTTATGAAGGGAAGAGAAGATGTTATCTCAAGACAAGTAGATGAGATCAGCGAAATTTCCACTCCGGTTATCACGGTATGGGATGGGATCGTTGCATTGCCTATTATCGGTACTTTAGACAGTTCCAGAACACAAATTGTAATGGAAAACCTGTTACAGCAGATAGTAGATACAGGAAGCTCTATCGCCATCCTTGATATTTCCGGTGTTCCGGCAGTTGATTCGCTTGTAGCACAGCATCTTATTAAAACAGTTAGTGCAACACGTTTGATGGGAGCAGAATGTATTATCAGCGGTATCCGTCCTGAAATTGCCCAGACAGTGGTACATTTAGGAATAGATCTTACCGGTATAATTACTAAAGCATCACTTGCCAGCGCGCTTAAAACAGCATTTGATATGTTACAGCTTACAGTTGTTAAAAGAAAAATTGTTTAAGATTTATAAATTGATATGGAAAGAATTCCTATACTTAAAATGGGAGATTTTCTGCTTGTAACCATACAGGTAGATTTGTACGATCAACTTGCAGAAAATCTTGAATCAGACTTAATTAATACCATTAGCAAACATAGTTCAAAAGGTGTATTGATCGATATATCAGCAGTTTCTATAATCGACTCCTTTATGGGGCGTATTTTAGGGAATATAGCCGTTATGTCTAAAATAATGGATGCACAGACAGTCGTTGTAGGAATGCAGCCGGCTGTTGCTATCACACTAGTTGAATTAGGTTTATCTTTAAACGGAGTCATAAGTGCCCTTAATGTTGAGAAAGGCATGGAACTGCTGCGCTCAAAAATGCATATAAGCGATAATGAAGAGCAGGATTATGACGACGATAACGAATAGCAAAGAAGAAACACTTATCATAAAAGAGCAGGATGTGGTGCCGTTACGCAACCGTGTAAAAGAGTATGGCGTAAAGATAGGTATGAGCATACTCAATCAGACCAAACTTATTACAGCTACAAGCGAACTTGTTCGTAATCTTTTAAAATACGGCGGCGGTGGCAAAGTTATCATAGAGTCGGTCAGTAATGGCCGTGATAAAGGAGTGCGTGTTACTTTTATTGATAATGGTCCCGGAATAGCAGACGTTGATCTGGCTATGAAAGACGGATACAGTACAGGAAAAAGCTTAGGCTTAGGCCTGCCCGGTACCAAAAGACTTGTCAATGAATTTGACATTCAAACTGAATTAGGAAAAGGAACTACCGTTACGATAACAAAATGGAAAAATGGGTAATACGTTTTCGAGTTATAAAATAGATGACCGAAGCCTTATTGCTTTTATAAAAAGAGAAATTCATAACCTTTCACTTCAATTAGGTTTTACCCCTCACAGAGCGGGTGAAACAGATATTATTGTGGCCGAATTAACTTCAAATCTTATAAAATATGCAAATGGCGGAGAGCTCTTATATAGGGCCACTATAGAGGAAGAGCAAAATACGATTGAAATTTACTGCCTTGATAAAGGAATTGGATTTGATAATTTAGCAAAAATAATGAATGACGGCTACTCATCATCCAATACTCTTGGGCAGGGGTTAGGAGCCATCAAAAGACTAAGTAATGATTTTCAAATTTACTCCATAAAAAATTGGGGCTGTGTGCAGTATGTACGAATCTGCGAGAAAGCCGACTATTCTTTACCCGCTTTGCAAAAAGGTTTAAACTATAATGCAATTGCTGTTAATTATCCCGGAGAAAAAGTTTGTGGAGATGGTTATCATGTTAAATTTTCAAAAAAGGGTTTTCAAATATTTGTAGGAGACGGTTTGGGCCACGGAGAAAATGCAAATGAGGCCGTACAGATGGCACTCAAAACATTTAAACAGTCGTTAGAATCCGATCCTGCAGAAATCCTGAGGGATATTCATTTTTCAGTAAAAAAGAGCAGAGGGCTTGTCGCCACAATAGCCGCCGTTGATTATAAATCTGAAGTTTGGACAATTTGTGGTATCGGTAATATTAATACCCGTATTTTTGACGGTTTGGAAAATAAAACCTATGCGCCCTATAATGGAATCATTGGTCATAATATTCCCCGAACACTAAACAGTACGATTGTTCCCTACAAGAGACATCAAACTATAGTACTGCATAGTGACGGACTGCGAACCAGATGGAATCTAAATGATATGGCTTCCATATTTAAACAAAGTCCGGGCGTAATTGCAGCATCGTTATATAAAGAGAATTTAAGAGGAACCGATGATGCGACAATTCTCGTGGGCAAAATAAATTAAAGCAATGAAGGAAATCATTAAAATAAATCTTGATAATGAAATGGATTTAATACTGGCCCACAAACGCTGCATGAAAATTGCGGAAATGTGCGGGCTGCCTTCCTCTTCGCAAACAAGATTTTCCACAGCCGTTTCTGAAATTGCCAGATGCTCCATTGCCAAAGGAAAAGATTCTCTGCTTGTTCTTGGAATAAATATAATAAAGGCCTCTCAAAAAGAGATAGTGGCCATTATTACAGACACTATAGATTTAAAAGATTGTAATCCTGAGGCTTTTAATTATGCGGCAAAAATTTCCGGAAATATTGAATATAGTTTTAATGGAAAACAATCTATTACCAGAATAAGCCAATTTGTTTTATCCCCGGGGCTTCTTTCAGAAAGTAAAATTAAGGTCCTTATAGATTATTTTAAGTTCGAACCGCCTTTATCTCCTTATGATGAGATTCGAAAGAAAAATATTGAGCTTATTGCACTTTCAGAAAAACTTGGTGAAAGTGAAAACAGATACAGACAGCTGGCCAATACGCTGCCTGTTTTAATTTGTATTGTAAATGACCGTAATATGGTGCTTTTAGCCAATGATTCTCTGTCACATCATTTTCAATTTCCATTACTGCTTTTTGACAGGAAAACGTTAAATAATTTTATTCATCCGGATGATATTGAAGGTATTCTGGAGGGATGGAGCAAAGCCAAATCGAAAAAATCTGTTTTCTCCGGTGAAACCAGGATCCGGAAAGACGCAACTTATAGCTGGTATTTGGTTTCCATTATTCCCAATAAAGCGGAAGATGGTTCATTTAGCAACTGGCTGATATATTTTGTTGATATTAATGCTCAGAAGATGATCGTTGAAACCCTTAAGGACAACACAGAGCTTAAAATGATGCAGGGAGAACTGGAAAGCGCGAATTTAAAATTAATGTTTAAAAATAAGGAGTTAGAGCAGTTCGCTTACATTGCCAGTCATGATTTGCAGGAACCGCTTCGAAAAATTATGATTATGCTTTCCCGCGCAGGGGAAGATTTGACCGAGGACCAAAAGAAAAAATATTATTTTGACCGGATTACTCTAGCGGCAGCACGCTTGTCCAACCTGATTGCAGATGTGCTTAATTATTCTCGGGTTGATAATAAAAAACAACAATTCGCAGAAGTGGATTTAAACCAAATTCTTTTGGAAGTTCTTGGGGATTTAAGTTTGGTGATAGAAGAGAAAAATGCAGTTATTCATGTTGATCCCTTACCAACAGTAGCAGGACTTGAACCCCAATTAAGGCAACTGTTTTATAACTTGGTAAACAATGCCTTAAAATTTAATAGTTCTCAGCCTGTTGTAACGGTTTCTTCCACAACTATTCCTGATGGTGACAATTCACTTTTTTTATCAGGTAGTTACCATGTTATATCAATAGCCGATAACGGTATCGGCATGGAGAGCCAATATTCAGGCAAAATATATGATATGTTTCAGCGCTTGCATGATAGAGATCAATATGGAGGAAATGGTATCGGACTTGCGCTTTGCAGGCGTATTATTGAAAACCATAATGGCGTTATTAATTTCACCAGTGTCTTAGGTGAAGGAACTACTTTTTGGATTTATTTACCTAAAAATTAAATTAATTTTGCCTTTTCATAGTCTATAATAATTTTATGATACTGCAGTAAATAATTTAAAATAAAAGCTGTACATTTTTAATCTATTGCTTTTCTGATTTTTAATATCGAAAACATTAACGCACTTGGCAATAGTAGTGTATTAATGTTCTATAGGAATTATTCAGAAGTAGTTGTTTCAAAATTTCCACCATTTCTTATCCTTACTTTTAGCCGTATCAGTAGCAATGTCTGAACTTAAACTCTCGCCTGGAAAAGCTTTTGCATCTTTACCGAATTGCTGATCCTCTGATGACTCCACGCCTGAAAGTGCATTGTGGTCCTGGTCAAATGGATTCTTCTGGGACTTCAAATGAGATTGTATACCCCGGGCAGAATCAGCATCATCATTTTCATTGGCCTCTGAAGTGGAATTGTCGTCTATTTTTTTAAGGAAGCGGAAATTGAAGTCTATTGGCTTTTCCTTTCCAATTTCAAAAAAGTTAATTGTATATTGGTTTTTATCCAGATCAACCGCCTTGATTCTCCCTTTTTTAAATACCTCATGCAGGACTAAATCGCCGACAGCAAAAATCTCCTTGTTTTCTGAATTGGAAATCTTAGCGGGTACTTTAGCAGCCTGCAAAATTTCAGCGCTGAGCTTTCCTTTGCGGATGTAAAACTCCTCGCTGATTTCAAAGAGAAAACGCGAGGGATATTTATTGAGCCCTGTGGTAAAATTATATCCTTCCGAATCAGTGATGTAAAATCTTTTCTCTGCGCGGGTTACCGCTACATAGGTGAGCCTTCTTTCTTCCTCAATGGCTCGGCTTCTTCTTTCTTTTATAGAGAGTGCGCTTGGCAGAACACCTTCGGTGAAACCGCAAAGAAAAACATAGGGAAATTCCAGTCCTTTTGAAATGTGGATGGTCATCAGCTTTACCTTGTCCTGGTTTTCATTATGGGTATCCAGATCGGTATACAGGGCAATTTCCTGCAGGTATTCCTCGACATTGACAGGCTCTTTATTTTCTTTTTCAAGCAGGAGCATGGAACTCACCAGCTCCTTGATGTTTTCCAGCCGGTCTTCATCACCGTCTTTGCGGTACAATTCGGCCAGTCCGCTTCTCTCCAGGATCTCTTTGACCAGATCCGAGATGGATTTTGTTTTGGCAAGCTCTTTTAGCTCGGCTATCAAATCCAGAAATTCAGCCGCCCCTTTTTTAGCCAATTCCTTATCGGTGCTGTTTTGTTCAAGTGTTTGGAGTAGCGAAAGGTTCTGCTCGCGTCCCAGATAACTCAGTCGCTCGATAAACTTTTTGCCAAGACCCCGGGAGGGATGGTTGAACATACGAAGAAATGAAATATTATTTCCCGTGACAATTAGCCTTAACAGCGATAAAACGTCCTTTATTTCCTTTCTTTCAAAGAATTTAACGCCTCCAAAAATCGTATAGGGAATATTTTCCTTGATCAGTGACTGCTCGATGTTCCTGGAGATATGATTGGCACGATATAGTATGGTAATATCGGAATATTTTGCTTTTTCGGTTTTAAGGATCTCCTTGATTTCCGAGGCTACCCAAAGTGATTCCTCAAAATCATTTTTGCCGTGAAAATGGACCACTTCAACTCCTTCGGGCTTCTCGGTAATCATATCCTTATCGACCCTGATCTTGTTGTTTTTAATAATATGGTTTCCCACTTTCAGGATGTTGGGCGTAGAGCGGTAGTTCTGGTTCATAATGATTGTTTCACAATTCGGAAACAACTTGTCAAAATCCACCAGGTATTCGGGTTTGGCACCGCGCCACTCGTAAATGGTCTGGTCAGGATCGCCCACCACAAATAAGTTTTGATGAATGCGCGAGAGCATCTCCACAAGCTCAAACTGGCTGTCCGAGCTGTCCTGCGCCTCATCAACCTGTATGTAATGCATATTTTCCTGCCATTTTACAAGTACCTCATTATAAGTATTCAGTATATAAACTGTGAAATGTATCAGGTCGTCAAAATCCAGGGCATAATTCCGTTTCTGCTTATCGAGATATTTATGGAATACCCTCAGCGATAGATTGTCGGTCTTTTCATCCTCAAAACTTTTATTGGCCAGAATGTAGCCTAAATAGTCAGAGGTGCCTTTTGACTTTGAAATGAACTGCAGGACCTGTTTGAAAGTCAGGTTTTTGGAGTTGATGTCCAGCTCGTTAAAGACTTCGCGCAGGATCGTTTTTTGATCTTCCGCATCGAGTATAATAAAATTTTTGGGATACTGGATCTTGTTTATTTCCTCGCGAAGGAACCGCACGCAAAAACCATGGTAGGTGGTAATAAGGCTCACATCATAGGTATCGCCTATGAGCATTTTGACCCTTTTTTTCATTTCCTGCGCCGCCTTGTTGGTAAAGGTCACGCAGAGAATATTAGAGGAATTGATCCCGAGCCTGTCCACAATATAGGCAAACCTGGAGGTAAGGGCTTTTGTTTTTCCTGATCCCGCCCCGGCAATCACGCGCACATACCCTTCGGTGGTCTTCACGGCCGCAAGCTGTTTTTGGTTTAGGTTCTCTAAAATCGGATCGGTCATTGTATTTTTTATGTTTGGGCAAATATTGTTTTGGAATGTATCAGGAGCATTTTACCCCTTGGGATAAAATCAAAAATCCTGAAAAGAATTTACCATAAAAATACTAAATTCTTTTCAGGATCCCTTAATGTCATTATAATACAACACTGTTAAATATCCGACAGCTTGGAAGGGTCGGTGGCCTCCGCAATGCTTTTTCCCTCAGGATTGTTTTTTTTGTCTGACCCGTCTTGGGGGTCATCCTCCTGATATTCATTCAGGCGTCCGGCTTCTCCGGTTCCTGCTCCGGGCTGCATGCTTCCAGAGCCGCTATAGGCACTGTTGGCATTTTCATTGGTATTCTCTTCACCTTCCTGTTGTGTATGTTTATTCGTTTCCATGATTTTCAGTTTTATCGGGTTTCTCTTTATGGTTTTTGAGTAGCTCACGGGCCTGTTTAAGTCCGGTGGCTATGGCAATTCCTTCTTCTGCGCCGTCCTGAAGCAGGGCATTGGCTATCTCGACAGCTTTTTCCCTTACTTCTTCGGGCTGGTTTTTATAAGATGGGGGATAATCCCCGTTGTACCACGGCATAATATTAATTGTTTTCTGCCAGATAATCCCTGACATCATCCACTCTTGTGCCTGCAGCCCTGACAGCAGTTTTTAATGTTTCCTGGGGCACATTGAATTTTTCAGACCAGTACTGCACCTCATAGGATTCATTTATATTAATCTGCGAATCATCTGCTTTTCCTGTTTTCGTTTTATCATCCATGATTTTTAAATTTAATAGTTTACCCAAAGTTACTTTATCAGATGATTTTCTTGTTATATTATAAATCACGATTTTTATAGGATTGCTATGATTGCTAGCGGTTTATAGGTTTAACTACTTTTCCTTTACCTGCCGGAAGGTAAGGTTGATCCTCGGCAACACCTCGCGGGCTGTTTTGGGAACCTGATGCTCCCAATAGGTATTGGTATGTCCTGCCATAAGAAGGAAAGTACCGTGGTGCAGAGGGATTTCGATTTGCGGAATGTGTTTAAGGAATTTGTGGCGCAGACGAAAAAGGCGCGTTTCCCCAAAGGTTACCGAAGCAATATTCATGTCCTTGTTGGTGCTGGTGGTTTTATCGCTGTGCCAGCCGACACCGTCACTGCCGTCCCTGTAGAGATTCAGCAGCACGGCATTAAATTCAATACCTGTATGCTGTTCCACGCGCTCGCGGATCTGCAGCAGCTGGTCGGGCCAGTCAGGATTCGACTTTCTTTCGGGCCTTCTGGTCTCACCGTACCAGGTAATCATTCTGGGAGCCGTGACCACCTTGTCGTACATCGGCATCTCATATTCCCTCCATTGGGAATTATGGTATAAAAAATTATAGTAATAATCGGATTCTTCCTTACTGAAAAAATTATCAATCAGCATCAGATCCGCATCAGGGACGTCAAATGTTCTTTTGCCGCCTTTGCCTGATGAAAAAATTTCGGTGTCATCAAATAGCATCATTTTCATAAGTTTTAAATTGTACATCTTTTTAAACCATAACCTAGCAATCAAATAAAGAAAGTTTCTTAATTGCTCATCTTCAGCCTTGGCAGGTTAATTTCATGTTCCTGAGGGTAGGGCTGGCGGTCGGTCATACTGACGTCCTCGCGCAACTGTTCGTGCACTTTAAACTGCCGCTCCTCAGAATTCGAATACCTGGGATCGGCAATAAAAGGCATCTTTGCCATTTTGGTAACCGTTATGGTAGGGAAGTGGTAATCCACTTCCACATGGCCCAGCAGCAGATAACAGCCGCCTCCCTGAAAAGGATACTCCTTAAGGCTTCCCGTGAAATGGGCCGTGTCAAAAAGCTCCCCTTCAGCATCTATCCAGGTTCCGAAATACATCGCGCCCATCTTGGTGGGCACGTGTTTGCGCGAGATCAGATAGGCCAGCATCCGGACTGTTTTTTTATGGTGTTTCAGAAGGTCTTTGGCCATTACGTCTCCCCTGAATTTGGTCTGCAATAGATCAAAGGGCGAACGCGATACGGGAAAGCTTAGAAGCTCAATCTCATCAAAGGCATCTTCAAAGGCAGAGCGAGCAAGCTCCGGCAATTCATATTCCTTGACAGGCTCCTGAATGAGCAAAAGGCTTCTGTTCTCCGGCTTGAAATTAACCATGATAAGACGGGCAATCACAAGCAGTTGATTTTTTGTCTTTCCCGTAAAGCGAAAGGCGCCAATAAAAATCAAAATCTGTATGCCTTCGATACCGATAGCAATTCGGTTAATAAAATCCTCGAGTGATTTATACGCCCCGTTTTGCTCCCGTTCTGTTTGTATCTGCATTGCTATTTTGGATTCCAGGCTCTGCAGGTGCATAAATCCCAGATAGACATCAGGGCCATAAAGGGTGGTTTCAAACTCGCTTTTGTTCACGCATGGATTGTGGATTATAGCCCCTGACATTCTCGCCTCATGCACGTATACCTCCGTTCTGTAAAATCCGCCCTGATTGTTGATGACCGCCACCATAAATTCGATAGGATAGTGCACTTTCAAATAAAGGCTCTGGTAGCTTTCCACGGCATAAGAGGCCGAGTGTGCTTTACAGAACGAGTATCCGGCAAAAGATTCGATCTGCCGGTATATTTCCTCGCTAAGTTTCATCGGATGCCCCTGCGCCTGGCAGGAGGCAAAGAAATTATCTTTCACTTTCTGCAGTGCTGCTTTGGATCTCCCTTTCCCTGACATGGCACGGCGCAGGATATCCCCGTCTGCTGCGGGAAGTCCGCCATAGTGAAGGGCAATTTTGATCACATCTTCCTGATAGACCATAATCCCGTACGTTTCCCCAAGCTGCTGCTCAAACACCGGATGGAAATATTCAAATTGATCAGGATGGTTATGGCGAAAAATATATTCCTTCATCATTCCGGACTGCGCAACCCCGGGACGAATAATGGAGGATGCCGCCACAAGGGTTTTGTAATTGTTGCATTTCAAACGCCGCAAAAGTCCCCTCATCGCCGGGCTTTCGATATAAAAACAGCCGATAGTTTTACCTATTCCCAAAAAAGCATTACAGCTGGCCTCATTCTTTGAAATCGAGGTATCGCGGATATTGAGGCGAATACCGCGGTTTTTCTCAATAAGCTTCACACTGTCATCGATATGGCCTATCCCGCGCTGGCTTAGGATATCGAATTTTTCAAGGCCGATGTCCTCGGCAATATGCATATCAAAAAGCACAATTGGAAAACCTTTTGGAGGCATTTCCAGTGGCGTGTAATTGGTAATGGGTTCTTCGGAGATCAGGATCCCGCAGGAGTGCATGCTTCGCTGGTTGGGATATTTTTCGAGCAGCATACCATACTGCTGAACCTGTTTCACCACTTTATTTGTCGAATGCAGATCCATCGGATTTTTGGCCAGCGCGTCAAGCTCTTCTTTTGGAAGCCCAAAGACTTTTCCGACTTCCCGAAAAATAGAGCGGTATTTAAATTCCACGTTGGTGCCGCAGAATGCAACATGCTCATAGCCATAGCGCGAGAAAATGTATTCCAGGATCGTGTCGCGTTCCTTCCAGGACCAGTCAATATCAAAATCCGGAGGGCTTTTACGGTTCAGGTTCAGAAACCTTTCAAAGTATAAGTCGAGTTCCAAAGGACAGATATCGGTGATGCCCAGACAATAGGCGATGATACTGTTGGCTCCGCTTCCCCTTCCGATATGGAGAAATCCCTGTGAGTTGCTGAATCGTATGATATCCCAGGTAATTAGAAAGTAACCGCTGAACTGGAGCTGGTCAATGACTTTAAGTTCCTTGAACATTCTGGACTTGGCCTCAGCGTTATTTTTACCATAGCGCCATTCAAGTCCCTGTTTTGCCAGGGTGGTGAGAAGGTTCATATCATCTTTTTGGCTATTGGTATAGAATTTCTTGTTTTTAGGTGTATCAAATTCAAATTCAAAATGGCAGTTTGCTATTATTTTCTCGGTATTTAAAATAATCTGTGGATATTCCGCGTAGCACGATAATAGTGTTTTGAGCGGCACCATCACTTCGGTGGGACTGCAGTAATCAGAAGCAGTAAGCCTGGAAAGTATAACATTTAAATCAATAGCCCGAAGGATCCGGTGCAGGTTATATTCCGTTTTGCTGCGGAATGTAACAGGCTGGAGAATGACCATTTTAAGCTGTCTTTTTTTCCAGTCCGATAACACCAGTTTCTGAAGCTGATCGGGACGTATGCCGATGTATTCATGATCACGAAGTAATTCAGGAACATTCTCCAGAGGATAGATAATAAAAACATCCTTAAAATCAGGAGAAGAGAAGGGAAGAGGTGTTTTTTCAAAATTATGGCGGGTCAGAAAACGGTTCATCTCGGCAAGGCCAGAAGCATTTTTAGCCAGACCAATGTAGCGCAGCTGGTGCTCCGAGCGGAATTCCATTCCGACTATCGGTTTAATCCCGGCGGCATTACACCCTTTTATAAAATCATAGATTCCGGTTACCGTATTTATGTCGGTTAGTGCCATAGCTTTAACGCCCGAGATAACTGCCTGAGCGATCAGTTCCTCAAGGGGAATAGTGCCATAACGAAGGGAATGGAAGCTGTGACAATTGAGATACATTATTCTGATTTACGTTTTAAAATTTCATTTTTGTTGTTGGGTTTAAACGAAGCCCCCGCGCAGCGCATCACAGCATCAAAGCCATATCGGTTTTTCATTCGGTCCATCGCCTGGTAAAGTGCCAGCATTTCCTGGGTATCCTCAAACAGGTTAATCTGGTAGGTACCGCGGACAAGGCCACTGAACCGCACGCCGATTAGGCGAAGGCGCATACGGCGCTGGTAGAGTTTTTCAAACAGGTCCGTGACGGTCTGGGTCAGGATGTGATCGGCTGACGTATACTGCACGCGGCACTGCTTGGTTTCGGTATCAAAGTTGGCATATCGTATTTTGATAGTAACAGTTGAAGTTAGCCACTCTTCTGAGCGCAGCTGGTAGGCAAGTTTTTCGACCATTCCAAGAATTACCCTTTTAAGCCTGTCAATATCAATAGTATCCTGCATAAAAGTATGTTCGGTGGAAATGGATTTTCTTTCGGTATAAGGCTCTACTGGATTATTATCTATACCATTGGCTTTTTTCCAAAGCTCTGACCCATTTTTGCCGATCATCTGCTGCAGTACTTCACATGGCATTTTAGAAAGGGTTTCAATTTTTCTGATCCCGATTCTCGATAGTAGCTGAAAGGTCTTTTCACCTACCATGGGTATTTTTTGGATGGACAACGGATTTAAAAAAGATTGCACTAAATGTTCAGGGATCTCCAGATTTTGTTTTTGTTTTCCTTCTCCTGTTCCTATTTTGGATACGGTCTTGTTAATGGAAAGGGCAAAGGTGAGCGGCAGGCCGGTTTCTTTTGTAATGGTCTGGGCAAGCTCACTCGTCCATTTGTAGCTGCCATGGAATTTGTCCATACCGGTAATATCCAGATAAAATTCATCAATGCTGGCTTTTTCCACCACGGGCGCTTTTTCCTGAATGATTTCGGTGATATCGTGGGAAAGGCGTGAGTATAATTCCATGTCGCCTTTCATGATTTTAGCCTGCGGACACAGCTTCATGGCCATGTGGATAGGCATGGCAGAGCGCACGCCAAATCGTCTTGCTTCATAGGAACAAGAGGCCACAACGCCTCTTTCACCGCCTCCAATAATGAGCGGTATTCCATTAAGCTGGGAATTTGTCAGTCTTTCGCAGGACACGAAAAACGTATTCATATCGATGTGCACAACTGCCCTTTCCATAGTCTTTCTCATTTTACAAATGACAAAATTATTACAGATTGTAACATTATTTAATAGCTAGTATGTTCTAATTTATAACAAATTTATAAGATGAGTTTTTTCCTATAGGGCAAATCCGCGCCAATATTGAAAATTTTAAAAATCAGCAAGATTATGAAAAGGTAAAAAGATTTTTTTTTAATGTGTTTTTTCTGAATTATGAGTTATCTTTACAATCCCCTTATCACATTTGAGTATCATTTTGCAGTTTTAAAATGGCATGACCTTTACTTTGGAATATTATTTATCCAAAGCAGCTTTCTATTTTATCGTTTAATGTAAATTTTAGTAAAATGGCATTTGAAAAATACAATTCCCAGCGGTTTATTTACCTGGCCGATGACGACAGCGATGACAGGGAGTTCTTTGCTGATGCGATGGGCGAAATTGATCCCGATGTTATCCTAAGACAGGCACCCGACGGCATGCATTTAATGGATGACCTTCTTGAGCTTTCCAATTCGGAACTCCCCGAATTTATTTTCCTGGATATTAATATGCCGGGAAAAACAGGACTTGAATGCCTTGCTGAGATTAGAAGCAGTGAGGGGATCTTAAAAGAAGTGAACATTGTGATGCTTTCCACCAGCAGTGATCCTGAAAACATCCGTAGGGCATCAGAGCTAGGAGCTACATTCTACGCGGTTAAGCCCAGCTGTTTTGAGAAACTCAAATCTTTGCTTGAGGAAGTTTTGAGCATGAACCTTGTTGGGACTATCGGGGAAAAGAAAAAGTTTCTTTTGGTTTAGGTTGAGGCTGCTGATCATGGAGCTTTTAAACTTCAGGGGCGCAAATTGTATTTAATATTATTTTTTTAGGTTAGTATTATTTTTTGGGAGCTATTCCCGCTATACGTTTCAATCTTTTGTGCCGAACCCCGGCACAAAAGGATTTCCACTTCATACGAGCGAAGCGAACTGGCGAAGCAATCGGGGCTATGGGTCGTGCGGGTCTAATTATGTCCGAACCAATTTTAACTCTTAAATAATCTCTCTTTATTATTGTATATTTGTTTTTATGCCATTGTATAAAAAAATTTAAAAAACCAATATAACTGCAGTTTTTACGTTTATGGATTGTGCATGAAAAAGATTTGGAACGAAGAGACAATAAAAAAAATAATTATATGCCAGAGGATATCCTACAGAGAAATAATGTTAGAGTTTTAGGTGAAGGCAAACAGGTAATGGTATTTGCACATGGGTTTGGCTGTGACCAGAATATGTGGAGGTTTGTGACCCCGGCTTTTGAAAAGGATTATAAAATTGTGCTCTTTGACTATGTTGGATGTGGAAAATCAGATAGCGCTGCCTACAATGCCGAGCGTTATTCGAATCTGCACGGCTATGCGCAGGATGTGCTTGAAATCTGCGAGGCACTTGAACTGGATGAAATAATTTTTGTGGGTCACAGTGTGAGTTCCATGATTGGACTGCTGGCAGCAGTGGAGAATCCTGATATCTTTTCCTGTATGATACTCATCGGTCCCTCTGCCAGATATATAAATGATATTGATTATACCGGCGGCTTCTCGCGTGAAGACCTTGAGGGGCTGCTCGAGGTAATGGACAACAATTTTATCGGCTGGGCCAGCTTTCTGGCGCCGGTGGTAATGAAAAACGAAGAGCGCATCGAACTCACAGAAGAGCTCAGGGAAAGCTTCTGCTCTACGGATCCTGTTATAACTAGGCGTTTTGCCGAGGTTACTTTCTTTTCCGATAACAGGGATGATCTCTCGAATTTAACCATTCCGTGCCTGGTCATGCAGTGCTCGGATGATGCCATTGCGCCGGAGGAAGTAGGGCTGTACATACACAATAAAATAAAGGGAAGCACTTTCGAGAAAATGAAAGCTACCGGCCATTGCCCCCATATGAGCCATCCGGAGGAAACCATCGAACTGATCCAGAAATTCCTAAACCAGACCACCTATTAATCCAGACCAACCATATCCGCATTGGGAGCAGGTATATAATGTCCTGCCGTGTTTTTTATTTTCATTTTCAGATAATGGAAAGCTAATGAAAATGAACAGCGAAATGCGTTTAAAACTGGGTATTGGACAGACGGAGGTTATCGGGAGCCAGTTTGATGACCTGCTGACAGTGGGAAGCAGGATATTCTTTCAGACCCATTTCTACCCTATGATAAAAATGCAGAAGTCTGCCCGTGAAATATTTCTTTCTTTCAAAGGTCCTGTTGATTCGATACCGGTTCTGCTGAATGTGGAACTCCAACAAAACGAAGAGGAGGTTGAAATCCACTGCGTGGGCATGATCATATCCAACCGAAACAGGTTTGAAAAGGAACTGATTGAAGCCAAAAAAGCGGCCCAGGAAGCCCTTGCCGAGAATGCGGAGCTCATCGACGTTAAAACGGCCTTGCAGCAGCACCAAAAGGAGATGGAATCCCAGCTGCGAAAACTAAAATCCTTAAAAGAGCAGCAGCAGGAGCTTTTCAAGCTAATTACCCATGATCTTCAGGAACCCCTTAGGAAGGCGGTATTTATGAGCGACTCGCTGCTGACAGGCAGACACGATACAGAGGATACTGAGGGGAAACTGCTCAAAATAATAAGCTATAACACCCAAATGCGCGAAATGCTCCTGACCCTGCAGAGGTTTCAGGAACTTGAGAAAATCAATTTAAAATACGCTCTGGTAGCGCTGGCTGAAATTTTGGATACTGCTATTTCCGGGTTAAATATTGATCCCCACAGCGATATTGTTTTTAGCTACGCAAAAAACGGCCCTTGCTTTTATGGGGACCGGCAGCTGCTGATTCACTTTTTTACAGAACTGATACGGAATTCCTTGGAGAACAGGGATCCTGAGAAAGAGGTTTTGGCGATCGAGATTTCGATCATGGAAACCCAAAAGAACCTGTACAGGGAATCTGTCGATAAATACCAGTACGAGAAATTTGTAAAAATAAATTATACAGACAACGGCGCGGGGTTCCTGACGGATTCGGCCCGTATGTTCCAGATCCTGCAAAAGTCTGTTCAGTTCAATAAAATTAGTATAGGACTCGCTTTCTGCAAAAGAATAATCGAAAAACATATGGGAACCATTGTGGCCAAATCAGTGAGGAACACAGGTGTGGGATACACCATTTTTATGCCCAGCAATGCCCGGGATTCCATGGGGCAGCATTTGTAACTTTTTAAATAAGGGTATGATAGCATCCTGGTTTAAAATTAATTGAATATAGCACGCCTATGTTGGAATTCTTGTGCAGTCTTAAATAGACTTTACAATTTCCCAGGGGTATCAGCCGTTTATTTTTTCCATATGGTAGCGGGAGAGCCATTTTTCCATTTTCTGTAGCAGCTCTATTTCTTTAGGGTCGCCTCTGGGGTCTGAAAGCCCTGATATGGTGCGGCTGTAATTGAATTTTCCCTGCTCAAATCGGCACGTGAATTTTGGAGGCTCGTTGTGGGAGACCATCCAGCTGTCGGGGTCTATTTTTTTTATTTCAAACTTTTTCATGCCCTTCTCAGCAGTGGTATTGTATGGGTTCAATTGCAGGCTAAAAATTCAGGCTTCTTTAAGGTTCTGAACCATGCAAAGATAAGGCAATATTTAAAGTGATTTGTATGATGTATCTTTTTTGGCATTGCTTTTCTTTCTGAATATTTTTATTGCTATTTTTAGGAGCTTTTCCCGCTATACGTTCCACCCGAGCGCCAGCGAACTGGCGAAGCAATCTTTTGTGCCGAACCCCGGCACAAAAGGATTTCTATTTCACACGGGCCAAGCAAATTGGCGAAGCAATCGGGGCTAGGGGAGCTATAGGTCTAATTTTATTTATTGACTATACATCACACCCCAATTTTTTATATTTCTTACATTGGTAATGTTTAAGGTCATTAAAATCCATTTGCAGGATTTCTTCCTAAAACTTATAGTGCAGATTTTTAAAGATTTACAGTTGAAACAACTGCTGAGAATCCTGTAAATCTCAGCGGGTATTTTGTAAGATATTTTTTCCGTATAAAGCTACATTTGATAGTTATTCAAATAAGATTTTGTACTGAAATTAACTCGCAAATTCATTCCCTATGAAGGCAAAATACACACTAACGGCATTTCTGGGCTTTCTGGCAATGCACGGTTACAGCCAAAAAGGCATCCCTCCTAAAGAGGATACTAAAAAAGTGACCATCACCAATTTCCCAACCCATCTTGAATACAGCAGCTCCCTTGCCTCGGGCCTTAAAACAGCCAGGGACTGGAAAGTCACGCCAGCGGCCACCGGACTTGGAAAACCCCGTATGCTGTACATCGGCAAAAAAGGCCAGCTGTATGTGACACGAAGGGATGCCGGTGATGTACTGATGCTGACCGATACCGATACCGACGGCAAGTTTGATGATATGATCCGTGTGGCGGATTTCCCCGGCGTGCACGGCATAACGTCCAAGGATGATTATATGTACCTGTGCAACAACAATAAAGTGCTCCGCTATCAGCTAAATGCCGACGGTACTTTGGGCAAAGTAGCCGATACCCTTATCAAAGATTTGCCAAGCGGCGGTCAGCATGCCAACCGAACGATGGATTTTGGACCTGACGGCAAACTGTACATTTCCGTGGGAAGTGTCTGCAACGACTGCAAGGAAAGCGATAAGGAAACCGCCACGATGCTGCAGGTCGATCCCCAGACCTGGAAAAGGACCTTATATGCATCAGGGCTCCGAAACACCATAGGATTTGACTGGCAGCCGCAGACAGGGGAAATGTGGGGCGTGGACAATGGCGGGGATACCAAAGGGGACGACTGGCCGCCGGAGGAATTAAACAAAATTATCATGGGCAATTACGGGTTTCCTTTTGCCTATGGCAAGCGCGTCGTGGATCAGAGCAGGGAAGACCCGGTGGGCAACACCAAGGAAGGATGGACCAAACCCACACAGCCTTCGGTACTGGAATTTCCGGCGCACAGCGCGCCGATTGCCTTTGCTTTTTTTGACAGCGGAAAAAATAAAGGAGATGCACTTGTCTGCTGGCACGGATCCTGGAACAGGCAGAACCCGAGCGGATACAAAGTAGAACGTATCAAATTTGACAGCAAAGGAAATCCTTCCGGATCCGAGGATTTTCTAACCGGGTTCCTTATTGGCAATGAACGTTTTGGAAGACCTGCGGGAGTAGCCATAGGCAATGACACGGTGTATATATCAGATGATGCAAACGGTATTATTTATGCCCTTAAAGAAAAATAAAGATGAAAAAGTATATAATGTTCCTGCTGTTAACCCAGCTGGCCTGGGCACAGGAACCGACCAGGAGAATTGAATTTGAAGCGCCCGAGGCCTATCCGGAAGGCGTGGCTTTTGATAAGGCTTCCAATGTATTTTATGTATCCTCGGCAAGATTGGGAACCGTGGGGAAAGTGACCAAAGAAGGGAAATATTCAGTATTATATGCTGAACAGGGCGTGAAGTCCACCTACGGTATTAAAGTGCATCCCGATGGCAAAAGGCTTTTTGTCTGCGCGGGCGATGCCAATTATAGCAAATTCAGCACGCCGGATACTAAAAAGAAAATGGCAAGGCTTCTCTCCATTGATCTTAAATCGGGAAAAAAATTAGCTGATGTTGATTTGTCGGGACTCGTTCCCGGAGAACACTTTCCCAATGACCTGGCTTTTGACAAGGACGGCAATTTGTATATTACCGACAGCTATGCTGATGTGGTCTATAAGGTGGATGCGAAAGGGAAAGCTTCGGTTTTCAGCCAAAGCGAACTTTTAAAATCAGCGGGCGTGGGACCCAACGGAATTGTGTACCATCCCGATGGGTTTCTGCTTGTGGCCAACAACGGGACAGGAGCCCTTGTGAAACTACCAATTGCCGGCCCCCAAAAAGGGACAAAGGTTAAAATCGGCCAGTTTTTTCCCAGCGCCGATGGACTGCTTTTAAATGATACTAATACATTAACCTTAGTGCAGAATGGCGGGGTAAACAAAATATTCAGGTTGAAAACCACTGATAGCTGGACCACGGCAGAGGTTTGGGAATCCACTTCGGTGGAGGACCGTTTTGCTTTCCCTTCCACGGCAGCAATGTCGGGCAGTGAAACCTGGATTATGAATGCCAATTTCACTGAGCTTACCGAAGGAAATAATGTACCGTCAAAAAAATTCTCCCTACAGCAGGCGGTATTCAGTCCCGTAAAGAAATAAGCATCATCCAAACCAATACGATATACCCATATGATACAGTCCAGCCCTTACGTGCCTTACAGTGATTCCATAGAAGTAATACAGCCAGATGAAGCCGAGATCAGCCAGAGAATCGTGGATTCGATGGCCCGGGTCAACCGCCTGATGTATGAGAAATACCGCCATGCCATTCGCGATGCCCATGCCAAAAGCCACGGGATTTTAAAAGGCGAGCTGCAGGTGTATGAAAACCTGCCGCAGCATCTGGCCCAAGGGTTATTTGCCGAGGCGAAAACCTATCCGGTCATTGTGCGGTTCTCCACCGCGCAGGGGTCGATAAACCCCGATAAAATGTCCGCCTTTCGCGGTATGGCCCTAAAAGTGATCGGGGTGGAAAGGAAGAAATTCCTGCCGGAGCTCTCCGATGCGGTGACACAGGATTTCCTCCTGGTAAATTATCCTGTGATCCCCACGGGCACCATAACCGAGTACCTCAAAATGCAGGAGGCGCTGGAAAAACAGGCCGAGAGCGGGGAACTCTTCCAGCAGATTGCCCAGAAAGCGGCCGTGGGCGTTCAGAACGTGCTGGCTGCCGTTGGGCTGGCCGATGATACCAATGAATTGAGCGCGCCGGGGACTCACATTCTGGGGGATACGTATTTCAGCATGGCAGCGCTTCGTTTTGGCGATTACATCGCCAAAATAAACGTAAAGCCACTTTCGGATAATGTCCGGGAATTAGCAGGAAAGGAAATTGACAAGGAACTGATAGAAGCGGATGAAAATGCTTTTTTAACCGGGCTTATCGAAGATTTTTTCAAGTCCGGGACGGCCCAGTATGAAATGAGGGTTCAGCTCTGCACGGACCTGCAGTCTATGCCGGTGGAAGACGGATCGGTGCAGTGGCCCGAGGAAGAGAGCCCCTATCAGCCTGTGGCCAGGCTGACCTTTTGGCCTCAGGAAACTTTTAGTCCCGAGAGGCGCGTATATGCAGATGATGTGCTGAGTTTTAATCCGTTTCACTGCCTGCCCCAGCACCGTCCGCTGGGCAATATCATGCGGGTCAGAAAGCTGGCCTATGAGACTTCCAGCAGATACAGGCACCATATGAACGCGCAGGTCAGGGTGGAACCAGCCGGCATTGACGAGCTGCCTGATTAGTTAAAGATTTAAAAGCAAAAAATAAGATACAAAAAAAAGCCTTCGCAATGTAATCATTGCGAAGGCTTTTCTTTTAGGTAATGCGCTGGATTTAATCCTCGTTATCATCTTCATCGGCTTCCGACTCGTCCAGAGTCCTTCTGTCCGCGTCGTCATGGTCCAGTTCGGTGGGCTGGTGGTCTGCTGATCTTTCATCGTCATAATGCTGGTTGACTGCCGGATCGGTGTGTTTCATGGTTTCTGAGTGGATGGATTCTTCGCCCATGTGATACATGCTATCGTCCTTGTGGTACGTATCATAGTTTTCTGGTAGTATCATACTGTTTTAATTAAAGAGTTTGTAATGCTGTAAAGGCTTTCTTCATGTTTTGGGCTTACTAAAGCCTAGTGGAAAATAGTACAGTAAAATTAAAAATAGGTGATGAATTAAATTACAGCTTTTTGTGCTTAATTATATTATTTTCATGTGATTAAGATTGGTTGTCTTAAATTTAGTATGGATACTTTATTAATTATTTTTTTAGGAGCTATTCCCGCTATTCGTTGCACCCGAGCGCTAGCGAACTGGCGAAGCAATCGGAGCTAATTGTTGTGCCGTCGCTATTATTAAAACATACTTTATGATGCTTTTATACCATAAGATATTAAGTTTTCCAAATCTCTAAACCGAATCGTGCCGATTCAGCCCATAGTGACTTATGGACTTAAAATCGATTTAGCTGTGATGAATTCCTATAATATGAATTCAAATTTGCTAAACAAATAATTTACTTAAATTGACATATTTTTAAACTCGGTAAGAAAACAGAAATAATTTATATATATTTATATATTATACTTCTTAATCTCATGAATAACAAGGAAGAACCAATACCGCATAATGAACTAGGTCGTCTGGCAGCATTAAAACGCTATGATATTCTTGATAGCTTACCTGAACATGCTTTTGATGATGCAACAAAACTTGTTTCTTATATCTGTGGTGTCCCAATTGCCCATATTTCTTTTATAGATGAAACCCGCCAATGGTTTAAATCTGAAATAGGAATAGGGGTATCTGAGGTGCCAAGAGAAATTAGTTTTTGCAGGTATACCATTATGGAATCCAAGATGGTAGAAATTCCTGACACCCATTTAAACGAACGATTTAAGGATGATCCCAATGTTACTGGTGGTTTTAAGGTGAGGTTCTACGCTGGAATTCCATTAACAACACCCGACGGCTATAATATAGGGACGCTTTGTGCCATAGATCATGTCTCTAAAGAGCTTAATGAAAACCAGCGCAATGCACTTTCGATAATTGCAAAGCATGTCATAAATCAATTGGAATTAGGTACAAAAAATTTCCAGCTTGACGCACAGAAAAAAATAGCCGAACGTGCCATACAGGCAAAAGATAGTTTTTTGGCCAATATGAGCCATGAAATAAGGACCCCTTTAAATGCAGTAATTGGCTTTACAGATCTTCTGGCGCAAACTAAACTGGATGCTGTTCAGAAGGATTATATTGACAGCGTACAAATTGCCGGAGAAAATCTGCTTCTGATCATCAATGATATTTTGGATCTTTCCAAGATCGAATCAGGTAATTTAATTATAGAAACTCAGCCATTCAATTTAAAAAAGACACTTAAGCATGTCTACGATTTGCTAAAAGTAAAGGTTCATCACGGAATTGAATTCAATCTTTTTCTAGATGCCGATATGCCTGAAATGGTTATTGGTGATCAGGGAAGATTAAACCAGATATTAGTTAATCTTACGGGTAATGCCTTAAAATTTACAGAAGAAGGCGAAGTAACTGTTTCTGTAAAATTGCTTAATGAAACAGAGGATCATTATTCGCTTCGGTTTTCAGTTAAAGATTCAGGAATTGGTATACCACAAAATCAGCTTGAAACTATTTTTGAACGATTTAAACAGGCAGAAGAAAGTACTACAAGACGATTTGGAGGAACAGGTCTGGGTCTCAACATTGTAAAGCAACTAGTTGAATTGCACGGGGCTGAAATTAAGGTAAAAAGTAAGCCGAACAGAGGCTCAGAATTTTTCTTTATTTTTAATTATAAAAAAGTAAAAGACAGTCAAACGACTCCTGAATCCTTTACAGATGAAAAATTAGGCAAACTGAAAATACTGGTTTGTGAAGACAATATTCTAAATCAGAAATTGGTAAAAAGTGTGATACAAAATTTTGGTTTTGAATTGGATATAGCAGAAAATGGTGAAGAAGGAATAGCATTTTTGTCAAAAAACAAATATGATCTTGTATTAATGGATCTTCAAATGCCTGTTAAAGACGGGTATCAAACGACGGAATATATCAGGAATGAAATGAATTTGGCTATTCCTATTATTGCCATGACAGCACACTCCCTGGTGGGTGAACAGGAACGTTGTTATGATGTGGGAATGGACGCTTATGTGCCCAAACCATTTAAGCAGGCAGCGCTTTTAGAAGCCATACAAACGGTAATGCAAAAAGATGTCAACGCGGTAAAAAAACGAAGAATGGATTTTTCGTACTTAGATGAGATGGCAGGCGGTGACCCCAACTTTAAAAAAGAAATGATCGCCCTTTTCATAGAAAAAATTCCGGCTGAAGTTACACAACTCGAAGACGCATTTAATAACAATGATACTGACAAAACGAAAAAATTGGCACATAATATGAAATCTAGCTTAGACATGTTTATGTTAACAGATCTGAGTGCCTGTTTAGCTATTATTGAGCAAGAAGCTGTATTAGGAACGTTTACCAGTGAAGCTGCAGATAAGATAAATATTTTGATTTGCGGAATTAACGAAGTAGTTAAAATTCTTAATGAACTATGATAAGAGAGAAATATACCATAGCTTTACGTTAATATCCAAAAAATCGTACAATTGGGTTTGCCTCAAAATTAAATACTATGAGAATTATTTTATCTGAAGATAATGATATTCTTCGTAAATCTCTTTCTTTTTTCCTTGAATCTAAAGGATTTATTGTTGACCAGTTTTCTGATGGAAAGGAGGCACTAAATGCTATTGAGACAAATGATTATGACTTAATTCTGACTGATATTAATATGCCCGGCATAAGCGGAATGGAAATTACGCAATATGTACGGGAAAGTCTTGGATCTGATATTCCGATTATTATATTAACCTCATCTGGTGTAGAACAGACTGAACTCGATTCATTTGATCTGGGGGCAAATGAATTTATCGCAAAACCGATTAGCCCCGCTGTGCTTTTAGTGAGAATTAATAAATTACTAAAAACACGTACTTAATGAAATTTCTATTTTATATAATAATCCTGCTATTTATTTCGCCTGCTGCATTTGCACAGGAAATCAATATTGACGAAGTAATGAGCAACGCAAAGCACGAAGTAGAAAAGGGCAACTACGATGCTGCACTTTTGCTCATTGAACCTTTGAGTGCAAAATTCCCTGAGAATGAGGATTTAAAAATTTATACCGGACGTATTTACAGCTGGCAAAAGGACTATAGTACTGCTATAAAAGTACTGGCGCCCATGGCAGACAGGGTCAATCCTGATCCAGATGCTTTATTGGCTATTATTAATACCTATTTTTGGTCAGAACAGTTTGATAAATGTATTTATTATTGCGATAGATATTTAGCGATTGAGCCTAATTCACTTGATGTAACCAGGATTAAAGTAACTGCCCTCGAAAAACTGAATCGGGACGAAGAAGCATTGGCTATTATAGAAAAAGTATCCATTACGGATAATAGTACTCAGGCTTTTAGAGGAATCCGGACACTTATAGGCAGAAAGGCAAAAAATGCAATCGCTGCTTCTTACCTAAACATTTCTACATCTGATCCCGGACAGTCGCCATTGCATTACGGGTATGTAGAGTATTCTCATAAGTTTACTAAATCTGCACTGGCAGGTCGTGCCAATGTTGGTCATGTAAATAACGATACGCAAATGTTATTTGAAGCAGATTATTATCAAACTTTCGCCAAAAAAAACTATGTGTATGTCAATGGAGGTATTTCGACAGGAGAGACTGTATTTCCTGTAGCAAAAGCTGGTGTCGAATATTATTTTGTCCCGCATAAAAAGTTTGATTACGCACTGGGTATCCGATTTATGCATTTTGAAACAGAGGATGTAACGCTGCTAACAGGACAGCTGGCCTATCATAGCGGTGCCTATACTATTGCATACAGACCTTATTATGATACTGGAAACGAACTATTTTCGCACGTTTTAAGTGTACAAAATACTAATGATGAAAAAGAAAGAATCATAAGGTTTGAACTGCAATATGGCAATGTTCCGTATCTCTATCTTTATAATAGCCTTACTCAGCCTTTGAGCTCGTACAGGGTTGGTATACAATATCAACATCGTTTTGGTGATTCCTTTTTTGTCAGACCGGTTTTTCTTTATGAGTACGAAGAATATTTACCTGATGAATTCAGAAATAGATTTAATGTTCAGGTTATCCTAACTAAACGATTCTGATATGATGAAACTTTGGGAACTTTATAAAAGCGGAATCTGGGTAGAGCCTTTTTTAATTCTGTCAATCGTCTTGTTTATACTAACATCGTTTATACTTTATTTATTGATTATTAGAAGCCGAAGTAAAAAAATAAGAAGAAATAAACTCCTGGACGAATACAATAAAATTATTGAAAATTTAATGTTTTCGGTAGTTTTTCAGGATATGCCTTTTTCAGAAATCAAAAAGGATAACCGTTTTAGCAAGCTTTTTTACACTAAATTTTTCAGAGAAGTGATGATCGATTCGATTATGAATCTTCATAAAAACTATGAGGGTAACTTTGCTCACAAACTAGAGGACTTTTATACGGATTCAGGTTTAATTAAAGATTCTTTTAAGAAACTTAAAAGCCGTAAATGGGAAATAAAATGCAAAGGAATTACGGAACTTGCTGAAATAAATTGTACTGAAGCTTTTAAGAAAATTATAAAAGCTTCTAAAGCCCGAAATAAAATTTTAAAAATTACAGCCATTAATGCTTCTATTAAGCTTGCAGGCACTAAAAGCCTGGCGTATCTCACAGAACATCCTTATCCTATAGATGACTGGACTCAGATAAATATCATACATGCATTTAAAAAACATGATATTGGCGACACCAAAGGGGTTGAGTTGTTACTTGAGTCTCAGAATACAACTGTCATTGCACTTGGGCTAAAGCTTATTATGGAACTTAAACTGACACAAAAAATTCCTTACATAACAAAGGTAGTTGAAAATCCGCCAAATAAATTAATAATGTACGAAGCTCAAAACGTCTTACAGACCTTAACAGTTTAACAGCATAAAAGAATGACTTTTTTTATCACTGAATTATCGTTATTTTTTGAAGGATATCTATTCCTTATAATTGGTTATGCGGTACTGATTATGTCTTCGTATCTGATCTTAGCGCATCTTTCTACCAAAGAACTTAGAGAATATCTCAAAAAGAATAGTTTTGTTGATTATGAAGTGCTTCTTACAAGTGAATTTGCGCCAAGTCTCTCTTTAATTGCTCCCGCATATAATGAAGGTTTTACGATTGAAGAAAATGTAAAGTCATTACTTTCCCTGAATTATAATAATTATCAGGTAATTGTAGTGAATGACGGAAGTAAGGACAATTCTATGGAAATCCTTATTAAAACATATGATCTTGTCCTGACACAACTTGACATTCATCCAAAAATCGAAACAAAAAAAATTAAAGGCATTTATGCGTCCAGAAATGCAGCCTTCAAAAAGCTGATTGTAGTGGATAAAGAGAACGGAGGTAAAGCCGATGCGCTGAATGTCGGACTAAATATTGCGCAGAATCCGTATGTAGTTTGTATTGATGTTGATTGTATTCTGGATAAAGACTCCTTACTCAAATTGGCTAAGCCTTTTTTGGAGTCTCATGGTAAACGTATTATTGCGACCGGTGGTGTAGTGAGAATAGCAAACCAGTGTGTCATTAAAAACGGTCGATTGGTCGAAGTAAATATTCCTGATGTTTTGCTCTCAAGAGTTCAGGTACTGGAATATTTGAGAGCGTTTCTTCTGGGCAGAATGGCATGGAGCAGGCTTGACGGACTATTACTTATAAGTGGAGCTTTTGGAGCCTTTGATAAGGAAATCGCTTTACTTGCTGGCGGATATAGTACTAAAACCGTAGGTGAAGATATGGAATTGGTAGTGAGGATGAGGCGCTATATGCTTGAAAACAAAATACCATACGGGGTTAGTTATATTCCAGACCCACTTTGCTGGACAGAAGCTCCTGAGGATTTTAAAATATTTAAAAAACAACGCAGTCGCTGGATGAGGGGAACCATTGAAACACTTAGTTTACACAAAAAAATGTTTCTAAATCCCAAATACAAAATGCTGGGTATGGTGAGCGTACCCTATTGGACATTGTTTGAATTCCTGGCTCCGGGAATAGAGTTTATAGGCCTTGTAATAACATTAATATTTATTTTGTTGGGATTACTTAAGTGGCACTTTTTCTTACTACTGGTACTGTTTGTGTACTTTTTTGCTGTAATGTTTTCCGTTATTGCGCTGTACAGCGAAGAAAGTACCTATCATAAATATCCCAAACAGGCTGATTTTTTTAAACTTTTGATCGCAGCTTTTATAGAACCTATTTATTTTCATCCACTAACAGTATACGCCGCCCTGGTTGGTTATAAGGAAAAAATTATGGGAACCAAAGGCTGGGGAGAAATGACCCGAAAAGGCTTTGCAAGAAGTAAAGATAAGAGTACTTAATCCACCAAGGAATATTTCCTTTAATTCTATGTTTTTTGCAGGTAACAATCTCAATGCATACATATCTTCGCCGGGAAGGTTTAGTATTGCCCGGTGCACTCTGACCAGTCTCATTTCTGCTGAGTTTATCTTCTTTAAGCTCCTTACGGCCAAGCTGCCCAATTTCGAATTCCCTCCTTACCGGATTGTCCTTTTCGGTCGCTATGGTCCCAAAGGAATCATTTTCATTCTCATTGCTCTTTTGGGTATCCCTATCCGTTTGAGCCCCCTTTGAAGGGTTATTCTCTAGTAATCATTCGAACTTACGCTTTTAAGTGTTTGTTTAACAGTGTTGTAGTTTGTTTCTTGAAACTAGATGCACCGATTCTGCACCTAAATTCAAATTAATACTCTATTATATTTTATCTTCCATAAGTTTTCTAAAAGTTTCGAACCTAGATTTGGGAGATCTTGATTTTGCTGTTTTTTCATTTTTAAAAAACGCCGTGTGCCAAGATTCTACCATAAAACTTGGAATACTTTACTTTTTTAAGTTTATTTATAAAATAGGTTTGCTTCTAGGGCTCTAATTTTACTTTTCAATTTCTATTTTGGTTGTACCTGGAATCATTTTGCTCTGCTTCATGATCAAAATTTGATTTATGGAAAGGTAATTCAAAATTTTACTTTTAAAATTCTAGTGGATTGTAAAAGCTGGACTTTTTTTATGCCTTTTTATACTATTTAAATTAGATTGGAGAAAATATAAGCACAGGGGGGTTATTAGATGTTAAATGCTTCATTCAATCCTACTTTGTTTCAAAAAGGCTTGGGATAGAGATGGCTTTTTCTAACGGTTTGGCAATGCGAAAAGAATCGCGTCACAAATGTCTTAGTTTGGTTTTGCCCGATAAATTATAGTTTACAAAAGCAGGTTGTTTCCCAGTGTCCAATAAAAAAAACGTTAGGAATGGGGTATTAATATCTGTTTGAGACCCCTTTGAAGGGTCATTCGCTATAAGGTCCTTCTTTATGTCCTTGCCCGTTATGTCTTTGGGGCCGCTTTGGGGTTCCTTTTAAGGGTGCTGCGGGTCATAGGGGCTGGGTGTTTTTGGCTGTGTGTTTTGGGGCTTTGGTTTGGTTTTGGGAATTACGGTCGCCTTGTGGTATTTTTTTGTTGTATCTTTTTCGGTTTGATATTGTTTTTTTGGAGCTTTTTCCCGCTATCCGTTCCAATCTTTTGTGCCGAACCCCGGCACAAAAGGATTTCCACTGCTATCGGGGCTAATTGTTGTGTCCACACTATTGTTAAGACATACTTTATGATGCTTTTATACCATAAGATAATAAAGTTTTCCAAATCCCTAAACCGAATCGTGCCAATTCAGCCTATAGGGGATTTGTATACTGAAAAAATGGATTTGGCTGTGATGAATTCCTATGATATGTTGTATTTCTAAAAACTCAAAAATCATTTTTTAGAACAACTTTTTTGTTACATTTGAGGTAAAACAAACAAAGTTTTTCCATAAACTGACCTTATGCGTCATACTATATGGTCAGTGAAAAATATAGATTTTAATAGCGATAAAATGACCGACAAACTCACGGAGCTTGAAAAACAAATTGGACACCTTTCAAAAAAATCAGAACTGTCCGGAGAAAACCTTTTGGTATTCCCTGAAAACTTCAGACAGGTTCATTCCTTTAAGATTTTTGGAGACAATTTACTTGCCATACCAGCGAACCTAATAATTGAAGGTGATGATGAAGAATTTGAAAAACCGTTTAGTTTTTTAGACAGCCTGGAAAACCTAAAATTATTCGAGAGTGAATTCAGGCCAAAAGTTCCCTATGATTTTATACAAATTGGAAATTTATATGGTTCAACTGAAATTGTAGTATTAAATAAATTGAAGGACACTATTCATATTTTTCATGTCTCTGACTTATCAGACAAGGATTGGCTGAAATACAAATTGGAAAAAGGAATCTGTGATTTAGAATCATTTATTGATAGTATTCAAGTACAGACTGTTTGTTGTTTAATGGACCCAACTGATTACTCCAAATGGGATATTTGTGAAATTCGGAATAATGAAATATTGATGGGTGCCGGGCTCTTAAAATTTACAGACAAGGAAACTGCATGCATGGAATATAAAAGATTTATAGAAAAATCATTAGAGAGAGGATTTCAAATACACTATGCTCCGAAAAAAATATTAAATGAACTCCAGCAATAATTTACAAATATCTAACACTGGCTCCGGGCAAGCTCAACTTTAAGCCAGGAGCATTACGTTTCGTATACACAAAAACAGGAAACTTTGTACTTTGAAGCCTCATGAACTCAGGTTCAAAGTGTTAGTTGGTAAGTCACATCATACAATAAATAATTAAACATAAAATGAATTCTAAAAACAGAAACCTAATAAATATATTAATTGGTATAATTTTAATCCTTTTTGGCTACTATTTATATTCTTTGAATGCGTCTTTGTTTCACTATATGGGACTGTTAATGATAATTTACGGAAGTTTTGTATCAATTGTTAAAACGCTAAAAATACTATTTTTGAATAATGGCAAATTTAAAGCTATACGCAGATTTGAAGAAAGTGAAAACCTGCAAATACCTAGTTTTATTAAAGAAATTTTAGAATTTAGAATAAAACATAATAAAGAAGTTATTTTTGAGGTTCCTTATTTTGGCGAGTTTAAAGTTTTAAATTATAACAGTAGAGACAGCAATTTTAATAATCCAAATTTCTTAAAAGAAGCAATTCTCGACTTGGTCAATAGCGAGTTTTATCCAGTGTTCCGTGTAGAAAATTTAATTCCTATAGCCCGTAATAAGAGCAATGGCGCTTTATTTGTTGAAGAAAATAAATCCGAGGTAGTCTATATTGATTTAGATAATTCTAATTTTAAACCTTTGGCTTTAGATAAAAAAATAGATTTTTATTTAGACCTCAATAAATTATCGTTGCAAAATAATGCTTATTATGGCAATGCATTGGAGAAATTAGAGAATATAATTTCAAATAAGGAATTCTTTTATGATGTTCCGGATGGTATTTTTGAAGGTAAGGATTACTTGGAAATTTTTGATAAAAGTTTCAATTTACTAGATATAAGTATTGATTATTCCATTACAGCTATTCAAGAAAAAGAAGATAAATATTTTATTGAGTTAGAAATAAAGAATAAAATTTTTAAAACTTTTTTTCAAAAATATAGCCATTATATCGATAACGAAAGAATTACTATTGTTTTAAATGAAATTTTGGAATTAACAGAAGCTCATGTTCAAAAGAAATTCTATTTACTCTCTTATGAAATTTGCGATTTCGGAATTGTATTGGCTGACCAAAATACTTATGAAAAATTAAAAGAAAATGGCTGTATAGATTTTGATTTTGAAAATCAAAAGTTAACAGCAGAAGAAATCAAAAGTATCAGGAAATATTCTGATTTGTCTACAGAAATTGAAAATATAGAATTTCATATAGAAGTGGTAAAAAAATCCAATAAGAACGATTTTAAAAAAGGAGAGCAATATCATTTTTCCTACCAGACGAAATATTTATTTGATGCTGATGGATTAAATTTAATTAAGGAAAAACTAAATATTATAATTGTAAAAATAGAATTGGGATATGAGATTTTCTTTAAAAACTGACAATAATATTTAATGATCAAACGATTAAAAATTTGTAGAATAGATTTGGGTAATTAGATTAATTGAAAATAGTTCTGGATTTGGAGGATTTGATAAAGTCGAAGAATAGGGCTCATTTAATGCAATATCTAGTTTAAGTCAAGAAAATCTGCTGTTATATTAAAAATACTATTATGAAAAATAAAACCATAATCGAAAGATTAAAAGAGACCGAAATTCAATTAGAAAAAAACGTAACTGAAATTCTAAAATTAACAGACAACAAAACCCAACTTGTGTTTTATAATCTTTGGAAAGAACATGATAGCAATAAAAATATTGAAAGCATGTTTAATGATTTGAAAACAAATATTAATAATTACTGGTTGAATGACAAGTACAATAATGACCTGAAAAAAGAATTCAATATGCTTTATTTTGAGCATGGAGGGCTGTACGGCGGCGCATTTGATACCTTTGCCATCGATTTCAATTACAGTAGCATTGAATCTCCTATTTTTAAAACTATGGACGAGCGGCTGAATTATTTAGAAAACATTTCTTGTTTGCCAGGGTGTATAATTCCATTACTTTCTGATTTGACCGGAGAAATTCAGGGAAAAGAAAATGATTTTGATGATTGGGAGGACTTAATGGATATTTATAATTTATTTGAAACTTCAGCATTTATTGAATCATACCAGACTTTTTTAAGGGCTCACCACGAGAATATATTTAGTAAATTAAATTTTAAAAAACCTTTTTATTTAGCGGTTGGCGAACATGATGCAGGCGCTCCGAAATTACTATATGTAATTGAATAAAATACACAGCGAATATGCTACAACGAATTTGGACATTTGACCTATAGCGCTTAAAACGGATTTGGGCAACAGCCTTAATGGAAAGTTGGATCTGTATTTTGGAACCTGGCAAATCTGAACAATGGGGCTAATTTAGCCCCGAGCCCGCTGTTATATCCTATCGTTAGCAGAAATGCTAAGATTTGCGTAGATTCAATAACTTACTACAACACGTCTAATTAAATTAATGATGAGATTATTACAAATAACACTTATATTTTTTTAACACTTATATTTTTTTCAATATATGTTTAAGACTATACAAATTTTAAGGACACCTTGAATTAAATAAATCAAAAACTTTAAAACTCTCAATACAATACTATGTACGAATATCTTGAAAAAAATTGCGCCATGTCCCAACTGGTTTGATAAGGTATATTTCGCAAATAAACTGAAGAATTTGAAAAGCGCTATTAAATTCATGAAACAGACCACTTTTGAATTTAATAAGGAATCTCTAGTATGGGAGCTCAGAGAAAGCTCAGAAAATTTTTCTTTTGAGTTTAACAGGGAAAAAGAAATTATAAGAGAGGTTCGTGGTCTGGATATATTTGAAATAAAATATAAGAATTTTAAAGAAAAAAAAATACTCTCTAAGCATTATTTCCCTGATAATTCCACTGAATTCTTTGAATATGATCAACAGACAGGCCTGGCTAATAAATATATAAAAATCAAAGATGGTGTAAGGACCGAGCAGGCACTGAAAATTGACATATTAGAGAATGGTTCAATAATTCATTCAAATGTAAGTATGGAAGTTCACTACGATAGTGATGGACATACATTGATTGAGAGGGACAGGAACAGTGATTTGGAACTTATTTATGATTATTCCGGTTATGGAAAAAAAGGATTTTACACCAAAACGCAGCGTATCGGAGATCAGATTCATGTTGTAGAAAAATATGGCGATAAAAATGAATTTTTAATAGGAAGGATCTCGTATAGAAATAATATCGTTTCAAGCAAAGACATGCTGTTTTTTGATGAGACCGATAAACTTGTACAATACCTGAAAATTTTTGATGAGGATTCATTTGACAATCATTATTATTTTTATAATGACAAAGATTTATTGATTGAGGATAGAATTTCCCTTCCAAATGGATATATGGGTACTGATCATTTATTTGAATATGACCAATATGATAATCTCATTAAAACCACAGACAGATCATATGAATATAAATATGACCAAAAAGGAAACTGGATAGAGAGGACAGAAATTTACAGAGGTGAAATATCCAATAAAACAACCAGGGAATTTACTTATTTTCCGGCAGGGCTTCATTTAGTTTAGCTCCAAGGATAATAAGGCACGCGGTTATTTTTGCAGGGGATCTGCCTTAGCACTCTATTCGAAGGAGACACTGAAAAAAGATTTTATATTTTTCGATTAGACAATCTTTGCTTATCCAGCGCTGACAATATACTAACGAGGGTGAACCATGAGATATATGAGTATAAAAGCTCAGGATCTCTAAGCAATTTTACTTTGATAATTATTATCTATTCGCAATTTTGGCAGCATTGGCCATACTATAATAATATTACTCTTTTGATTAGTCCAGTGCAGAGGATTGCCGGCAGATCCTATAAAAAACCTTTAAGGATTATAAGTTTTTTTTAGGCATCAAATCTCCTTGCATTAAAATTTTCGCTGGGAGGGTTTGGCATAGCCCGGTGCACGACCAGTTTCATCCTTGTTGCTTTCATCTTACGCTCCTGGTTGCCAAGTTGTCCAATTTCGAATTCCCTCTGCCCGCGTGATTATCCTTTTCAGGCGCTATGGTCTCTAAGGAATCATTTTATTCCCATCGCTCTTGTTATAGTATCAATATCAGTTTCAAACCCTCCTATGGGTCATTCCCTATAAGGTCCTTTTCTATGTTTTTCACCGTTATGTCTTTGGGGCCGCTTTGGGGTTCCTTATAAGGGTGCTGCGGGTCATAGGGGCTGGGTGTTTTTGGCTGCGCGTTTTGGGGCTTTGATCGGGTTTTGGGAATTACGGTGGTCTTTGTCGTAATTATTGGTTGTATCTGAATTTTTTGTTTTATTTTTTGAATTGAATTATTGCTGTGGTTTTTAAAGAGGGGTGGCGAGGGGCAGGTTGGGCGGTATGTTTTTTTTTTAGGTTTAATGTTTTTTTGGAGCTTTTTCCCGCTATCCGTTGCAATCTTTTGTGCCGAACCCCGGCACAAAAGGATTTTCACTGCACACGAGCGAAGCGAACTGGCGAAGCAATCGGGGCTAGGGCTGCAGGGCCTATTTTGCGTTGGAGAAATGTAAAATTGAATTCAATTGTTGTATTTCTAATTTACAGGTGGTGCAAAAAAACAAGTATTTTTCCGTAAAATATTTTCTTGTTTTTTTTTAGGTCTAATAAAAAAGGAAACGAAAATAAAAAAAATCTACTAATGTATTGATTAAAAGTTTTTTAAGTAAAATAAGGTGCCAATTGTCTTCAATTGGCGCCTGTTGGCTTTTTGAGACCTCGCCGGACAAATTACGGTAAAATTTATGGAAGATTTGAAGAGATTGGCTTATTACTGGTAAGGGCTGTCTTTCATTGGCTTTATAAATTTGGTTTGGATGTCCTGTCGGGGATTGACGAGATTTTTTAAAAACTGAATTTTGTAAATTATCTGGGTTGTTGGGAATGCTTCAAGGAATAAGCTCAGCATCATTATTTGAATGTCGTTCTTGCCACTAAAGTTGTCGGCAATTCCATTTTACCAGTTTTGGCTACTTAAATTATGGTTTTGGCTAAATTTTCTTTCCTGTATCTGCGCAAATTTGCAACATAATAATACTAAAATAATCATTATGTCATCGCAAAGTAAAATTGCAGTAGTAACAGGAGGGAGCCGCGGTCTTGGAAAAGATATGGCGATCAATCTTGCCAAAAACGGATTGGATATAGTTTTAACCTATAACACTCAAAAAGAAACAGCAGAAAATGTTGTAAAACAAATTCATGATATCGGGCAAAAGGCGGCCGCTATAAAACTAGACGTCTCAGATTCTTCTAGTTTTGATATGTTTAGAAAAGATCTTGGAGATGAAATAACCAATTACTTCCACTCAGATGGAATTGATTTTTTGGTCAATAATGCAGGGTTTATTCACTATGCAAATTTTGATGCTATCAATGAAGCTCAATTTACAGAAATGGAAAATGTACACCTTAGAGGTCCATTCTTCCTTACACAAAAATTATTGCCATTACTAAGAGCTTACGGAGGAATTGTAAATGTTTCTTCAGGGCTAACCCGTTTTGCCACGCCGGGATTTGCAGCTTATGCAGCACTAAAAGGAGCAATGGAGACATTGACAAAATATCAGGCAAAAGAACTCGGTGCAAGAAACATAAGAGTAAATGTTATTGCTCCGGGTGCTATCGAAACAGATATTATGGGCGGTGCGGTACGTGACAATGTAGAAATGAACCAATATCTGGCTTCGCAAACTGCTCTTGGAAGAGTTGGACTACCCGAGGATATTGGGGGAGTGGTAGCCTTTCTATGCAGTGATGCCGGCGGGTGGATTAATGCTCAGCGAATAGAAATTTCAGGAGGTTCAAATCTATAATTAGACTTAAAAATAGTTGATCATAGTTGATAAGCTGAATGTTACATACAATTAGAAGAATATAAAATGGAAAAAGAAGATAAAGGAGTAGTCAAAGCTCTTTCGAAACAGGAAATAGATACCATCGAAAGGTTTTATGCAGCATGGAAACTTAAAAAGCCAGAAGTATTAGACGAAATTTGCACGCCCGACTGGAAAGATATTCCGCTCGCACCACAACAAGAAGATAACCCAAAAGGATTGCAGGCAATTATGAAATTTTTGTTCGAATTATGTCCTGATATAGAAATCGTAATTCATGAGATATTTGGCAGTCACGAGCGTGCAGCTGTAAGAGCCTCAATGCAATTTACGCATGTAAAGGAAATTATGGGAATCCCTCCAACGAATAAGAAAGTAACAATAGCACTGCATGAATTTCATTATTTGAAAAATAGCAAACTTACCCATACCTGGCATTTAGAAGACTGGTTTGGTCTTTTGATGCAGAGCAAAGAGGAATAAAAAATCTAATGGCATTCGTATAATAATTTTTTGAATATACTTTTAAAAGAATTCATCTGAATTGAGAGTGTCAAAAAAATGTAAATTTGTATCTATGGAAGTAATTAGAATAAAAAGCATCACAGAGTATCATCGCTTTAGAGGGCTTCCGAAGCCGGAACATCCTTTAATAAGTCTGGTCGATTATGCACAGGTAAAATTCCCTGATGATGAAAAAACGACAAACATTGTGATGGATTTTTATTCTATTGCTTTAAAACGCGATATTGGAGCCAAACTCTATTATGGTCAGCAGATTTACGATTTTGACGAAGGTATAATGTCATTTATAGCACCAAGGCAGGTTTTGCGGCTGGAGCAGGATCCTGATTCATTACATAAAGGCGCGGGGTATTTATTGCAAATTCACCCTGATTTTTTATGGAATTCACCACTGGCAAAAAATATTAAGAACTACACGTTTTTTGATTATTCAATTAATGAAGCACTATTTCTTTCTGAAAAAGAGGAAAATATCATTGTAAATATTTTTGAAAATATAAGAGAAGAATACCACATCAACATTGATAGATTTACGCAGGATTTAATAATTGCGCAGATAGAATTGCTGCTCAAATATTGCGACAGATATTACAATCGCCAATTTCTTACAAGAAAAATCAGCAGTCATCAAATACTATCAAAAGTTGAAGAATTTTTGAATAATTATTTTGATGATAAAAACCGTGACCAAAGAAATCTTCTTTCTGTCCAGACTGTTGCTGATAATATGAATGTTTCTTCAGATTATTTAAGCAATTTACTGAAGCTTCATACTGGTCAGAATACGCAGCAGCATATTCACAATAAGCTCATAGAAAAAGCGAAAGAAAAACTTTCTACTACTAGTTTGTCAATTAGTGAAATTGCGTATGAGCTGGGATTCGAACACCTTCAGAGCTTTAGTAAATTGTTCAAAAACAAAACAAACGAAACACCCTTAAAGTTTAGAGCTAAGTTTAATTAATCGTTTTATTTAAGTTTTTAAAGTCTCTTTTGCAGGGAGAAAATAAATGTAAAAAATCCAAAGTTAGCTTGCCTGATAGCGTAATTGAAAAAAGGCGCCAATTGTCTTTAATTGGCGCCTTTTGGCTGATTATATGTACTTATCTGTCTTCCAGTGGCTTTAGTGATTTGGTTTGGATCCTGTTGGTGATTGATGAGAACTTTTAAAAACTGAATTGGTTTAAGGCAGTAAATTATTCTAGAGAAATTTGGTACAATAAAAAAACAAGACATTAGGCTTTGGATTATAAAAACCATTGAAAAATTTAAGAAGCTAAATAATTACAAGAAAAGGAGTAGAATAAAAAGGTTTGTTTTCATCTGTATTAATTTTAATTGTCCAAATATTCTCTCCCCTGTTAAATCAATTTAGCCCTTCTGGCCGTTTGGTAATTCGAAACGAGCAAAATTATCCAGAAATTTTTCTAGTTGAATTTCTCTGTGTCTGAATTAGAATGAAAATAGACAGCCTGAATAGCAAGATTATCTTTTAATGCTATTTTTTGATTGGCATCTACAAATTATATAAAAAAATTAAAGTTATATTTATTTGTTCATTATTATATCTCTTTCATTTTAAATGAACATTCAATATAGTAAACAGAACAACTTGGTTCTAAACGATTGTTTCATCATATAATTTTTACTAAAAGAAAAAAACTGGCTGCATAATCATTGATTTTAGTATTTAAGAAAAACAATCTGAAAAACAAAAAAACTGCCCGAAATCACTTTTCGGACAGCCTCTTAAAATGAAAAGAAATTCCCAATTACGCTCTAAAAATATAAAGCGTCAGTTTATTAGCCAAAGGGATAATGATCAGGGCACTAACATACGCAATGGGCAGCATAATGAGCCAGGATTTAAAAAATGTAAAAATCCATGCTTCTTTTTCATATCCATTATTTAAAATGAGTACGCAAACTGCCATTATCAGTGTCATTGCTGTAACCACAAAAAGGGTATTGACATATTTCGCAAAAAGCTTCATGACTTTTAAAAGGAATCGGTTAGAATTTTCCGTTTATGTTCTTCTGATTCTCTAAAGATGGAATTTCTTCAATAACATCCCAATGCTCTATGATTTTATTATTTTCAATTCGGTACAAATCATAAAAAGCCGAATGTGTTTTTCCAACGTAACCTTCACTTAAAACCAAAACAAAGTTTCCTTCTCCCAAAACTTTATGTACAGCAGTGTAAACTTGTGCTTTGCCATTATTTTCCCATTGTTTCAAAACACCAAAAAACTCCGAGACACCGTCTCCCATATCAGGATTATGCTGAATAAGGATGTCGCCGTGAAAATATTTTGAAGCTTCATTAAATTTTTTCCCTACCAAAACTTCTGAAACAAAAGATGAAGCTAGTTCTTTGTTGGCATCTGTTAAATGATGATCAATAGCTTTTGTTTTACCATCTGTCATTGTTCTTCCGCTCTTGTTTACTTTTTTAGGATTCGTCTGTAAATTATCCCAATGCTCTACACTCACACCATTTTCGAATCGGTGAATATCAAAAGCGACCGTTGGTTCAAATAAATAATAATCGACATGCACAAATCCGATATCGCCATCCTGAAAAGCCCTTACCACATTGGTGTAAACTTTTTCCATCGGCATTAAATCGTGCAGGGCCATAATTGCATCAAAACCGTCGGCTACATTAATATTGTGCTGTTTGTATGATTTAGGATTAATTAAGCCTATTTGTCCTAAAGTTTCGGTTTCGATACTGTTTTGAATTGTAGCAGCTTTTTCTCTGTTTGAAAGTTCCATTTTTTATATTATTAAAAATTATTCGGCAAAGTTATCTTGACCGTTGTAGTGATGCAATAATGGATAAAAGGTTCGTATGGGGATAATATTATCCATATAAGGTTATAGAGCCCGTATTCATTATATGCTTATTTTTGTACCTATAAAAATATAGCTGCTATGTACGAAAAAAAGATTCCAAAAGATTTTGACTGCGGAATGAGTATAACCCTTGAAATAATAGGAGGGAAGTGGAAACCCTGTCTTATCGATTCTATATCTAAAGGTGTAAGAAGACCGAGTGAAATACACAGATGCCATCCTGATGCTACCAAACGTGTTTTGAATCTTCAGCTAAAAGAATTAGAAGATCATGGCGTGGTACGAAAAACAATATACCCGGTACTGCCTCCTAAAGTTGAATATTTCCTGACTGATCTGGGTAAAACTTTATTACCATTAATTTCGCACATGGAAAAATGGGGCACTAATTATATGCCGATATTTAATGAATTACAGCAGCATAAAAGAGATTTACAAGAGGCAGTTTAAATTGTTAAGGAAAAATCGTCCATCATAAAGCGAAAAATCGCCATTCCCAGACTCGATTATTCTCTGATCTTTGTGCTACCAAACTTCATTTAAATAGTCACCTACAAGTGTACTCAGAAAATGGTTGGATTTTATGTTTAAGACCGGTTGCTATGGCAATTCCTTCTTCCATGTCGTCCTGAAGCACGGCATTGTCTATTTCGACAGCTTTTTTCCTTAACTCGGCGGGCTGGTTTTTATAAGATGGGGGATAATGATGCGGTGATCGAAATTAATCCCGATGTTATCCTAAGACAGGCCCCCGACGGCATGCATCTCATGGACAGCCTGCTTGCACTTTCCATTACGGAACTTCCGGAATTTGTTTTCCTGGATATCAATATGCCCGGCAAAACAGGCCTGGAATGCCTTCAGGGAATTAGAAATCTTGAGGGAAGCCTTAAAGAAGTGAACATTGTGATGCTCTCCACCAGCAGTGATCCGGAGAATATCCGCCGGGCATCAAAGCTCGGCGCTACCTTTTACGCGGTAAAACCCAATTGTTTTGAGAGGCTTAAATCTTTGCTTGAAGATGTGCTGTCGATGGATCTTGTTGGGGCTGGTGAAGGAAATAAAAAGTTTCTTTTGGTTTAGTTGTGGGATGCTGATCATGGAGCTTATAAGACTTCGCACTATTGAAAATGCAATTTATATTAGCGGGGGCTGCGGGCAGAATTATTATAAAGCCTTTTCTCTTTTTTGGGCAGAATTATGCACGGCCTGAATTAATCGGGTATTGGGAATTTTTACCGGAATCTTATTTGAGTGACCAGCATCGACAATTGTATTTAATATTATTTTTTTTAAGTTTACTATTGTTTTTTGGAGCTTTTCCCGCTATACGTTCAAATCTTTTGTGCCGGGGTTCGGCACAAAAGGATTTCCACTGCACACGAGCGAAGCGAACTGGCGAAGCAATCGGGGCTAGGGCTGCGGCGGGGTGTCACTCTTGTTTTGACATAATTCAGAGCATAGGGCTTATCGGTTTTTTAAAGTTTATTTTTATTGCTATTAACGTCTATCTAAAATCAGTAAATCTTTTCTCTAAATCATATAACCATTTTATTCTCTTTTTTTGAGTAACTGATTTTACCATGTTATGGCTAATCCAGTTTAAATTCTTATATCCCATAGTTTTAAAAACACTCCTAAGCATTGCTTTTCTAATTAAATTCCCAATTAGCAGCCAGTACATTATCCTGGGTTTATTCATTGTGGTGATGATAGTTACGCCTTTTAAATTTTTCAACAGCGGTATAAGCCCAAAACCTCTGGGATGATGGTCATAGACTATACCGGGGAAGAGAACCCTGTCGATAAATCCTTTGGTCATGGCAGGCATCAGATCCCACCAAATAGGAAAAATGAAAATCAAATGATCTGCGTTTTTTAAACGATTGCTGTAATCTATAACCTGAGGGTCAATCGGGGTATGGTCTACAAAGGCTTTCAGGTCTTCTTTAGACATTGCCGGATTGAAATTATCATTATCCAGATGGATAAGATCTACATGATGCTTCCCTTTTTGAAGTCCAGCGGTAACTGCTTCCAAAATGGCGTTACAGTAACTTTTTTCATAGGGGTGATTGAACACAATAACTACTCTCATTTTTTTGAATTGTTTACTATTTACAATGCAAAGATGCAGCAGTAAGAGGTATTGGGACGATAACAATTGTTAAGAAATATATAGACTTGCAAAATCGTCTTAGAATGAATAAAGCTGGATTACTCCAGTTCAATACAATCGAAATAATGTGACCTCAGAAGGCGGATTACTTTTTTGCCTATGTTTTTTTTACTTTCAATGCGCAAAATATTATCACAATCTTCAAGGTCAAAATTCCACTGTATGTCCTGGAAGTTTAATTCAAGAACAGGCTTTAATTTTTTGATTTGTGCCTTATTTTTGACTGATGTTTTAAATACGTGTATCATAGCATTGCAATTTCCTTGTATGGTGATTAAACCACAAAATTGGCAAAACACTCGGCAGACTATCGATAACAATTGTTAAAAAAAGTTTTAACCTCTGTTACGAATCCTGCTCAGGGAAACAGAAGTAATACCTAAATAGGAAGCTATGTAATGCTGTGGGATACGTTGTATAATCTCGGGATGTTGTGCCAATAGTTCTTCATAACGTTGTTGGGGGGTATTTTTTAGATAGGAAAAGAAAACCTGCTGGTTTTTTAGAAGCCTCATATATAAATGCTCGATTATATTATCTTTTAGTTCTGGTGAATTCTGGAGCGTATCCTGAAAGTCTTTTTGCGTGATGGTTTGTATAACACAGGGCTCAATGCTTTCAATAGTGTACAGACTGGGTTTGCCGGTCATAAAGCTTTCAATGGATGACACACCGCCCCCTTCAAAAAAAAACTGTGTTGTTATGTCTTTACCGTTATTGTTTATCCAGGTTCTCAGGCACCCTTTTTCAATGAAAAACATTGTTTTTGAAATGCTGCCTTCTTCAAGCAGTATGGTCCTGGCTGGAACCTCTATTGGAGTAAAAAGAGGTTTAAAGATACTCCATCTATCAGGGGATGGTTTCTGTTTTTTTGACATGAATCATTCTTTATTTAAATTTAACCCAAAAGGATTATTTACTACTGTTTGCTTACTGCCCGAAGTGGCGGTCAGAGGCACATTTTTAGTATGCCGTAACTTTTAGTCTATTTTGTCTTTATGATATCCCTTGGGCCACTGTTCCATTTTCTGGAGCAGCTGGATTTCTTTCGGGTCGCCTGTTGGGTCTAAAAGCCCTGTGATGGTGCGGCTGTAATTGAATTTTCTGTCTTCAAAGCGGCACGTAAACCTCGGGAGCTCATTATGGGAAACCATCCAGCTCTCGGGATCAATTTTTTTTTTTTATGTCAAACTTTTTCATATCTCATTCCCGTTCCAATTAGCGGCAGCTTTATATCTACTGTGAAAAAGCAAAATTAGCGGTTTTATTTTTATGGCTGTCCGTTTTCGTGTAAAGTCATCGGGGTTTGAAGTGCTATAACTCTTTAGAATGCTGTTTTTTAGGAGCTTTTTCCCGCTATCCGTTCCAATTTTTTTGCGCCGAACCCCGGCACAAAAGGATTTCCAATGCACACGAGCGAAGCGAACTGGCTAAGCAATCGGGGCTAGGTAAGTATCGCACAACGTTCCGGTATTACTGCTGGTTTGTGACTAAATTAAGTTCGATTTTCGGAATTGCCCAAAATCATTCCACATACAAAACCAGCTTCCCATTAAAATTATTGTCCCAATTCGTTTTTGGTAGCTTGATGGCCTATGTCTTTTACGTTCCGATGAGTCGTTTTTATATATTCCAATTTTTTGCGGAATGCGGTTACCCTGCGTTATCATCATTTTGGCTAACAAATTCCTCATTTACACTTCATGCTGCAAATCTCAGTTAATGACATTTGCAGTATAAAATTTTAAGAAATGAAAAATACGTTAACACACAAAACAGCATTTTTATCCTGGCTGGCTATTTATCCGGTAATGAACATCGTGTCCTATTTTTTTGATGATGTATTGATGCAGGTCCCATTACTCTTCCGTACACTAATACTCTCAGCAATCCTGGTTCCTCTGATGACCTATGTGATAATGCCGCTTTATACTGGTTTATTTAAAAAATGGCTGGAGAAACAATAGAAGCACCGTACCTGTTATTAATTAATTTTATTTAATTTTAAGCGATGAAAAAGCAAGAAACTACCCACCGAAAAATTGACTCCCTCCATGACTTCCACAGGGCTCTTGGGCTGCCAAAGCCATTACACCCGATGATAAGCATGATCAATCTTGATGATGTAAATGTATTGCCGGACGCGCTGCCTGAAATGATGGTGCTCAATTACTATAAAATTGCCTACAAAACCAATATGGCGTCCCAGGTTCGGTATGGTCAGAATCATTATGACTTCAGTGAGGGCGGTTTGATTTTTACGGCCCCAAATCAGTTGTTTGAAAGCCCGGATGAAACTAAAAAGTCCGGCTATGTACTGCTGGTCCATCCTGATTTTTTATTATCATACCCTTTGGCAAAAAAGATAAAGGACTATGGCTATTTTTCCTATTCGGCCAATGAGGCATTACATTTATCGGACAGGGAAAAAACTACCATCCTTTCTATTTTCGGCATCATTCTCGAGGAACTGGACAGCCGTATTGACGATTTCAGCCAGGATGTGATTATTTCACAGCTCGAATTATTACTCAATTACTGTAACCGTTTCTATAAACGCCAGTTCATTACAAGAAAAGCAGTAAATAATAGTTTGCTCGAAAAGCTTGAAGCCATACTGGAGGATTACTTTAACAATCAAAGGACGGCTACCGAGGGTATCCCGACAGTTCATTCTATTGCAGGTCTTCTAAACTTGTCACCGAGCTATCTCAGCGATATGCTGCGTTCGCTGACAGGTCAGAATGCCCAGCAACATATCCATAATAAAATGATCCAAAAGGCCAAGGAGTTATTGTCCGGGACAGATTTAACTATTTCAGAAGTTGCCTATCAGCTGGGTTTTGAGCATCCCCAATCTTTTAGCAAACTCTTTAAAGCCAAGACCAGGCTATCACCTGTGGATTTCAGGCATTCCTTTAATTAGTTGTAAGGTAGTTTTTAGACTAGGGGCGTTATAAAAGAGAACCTAAATTCCAACTTGGAATTTAGGTTCTCTTTATATTTTATAACAGTTTGAAATTAGCCTGAATCGTCTAATTACCCATTCTCATTTTGACTACGCAAGCCCTCAATTTGGCTACGTGCGGCAGCCGTAATCTATCAACCTTTGTGTATTGTTAAACTAAAACATTTATACGATGAAAAATCAAGATCAGACTTCAGTTATCGGACTCAGCACCAATCCCGTTATCACGTACAGCCCCATTGTAATGCCGGTTTCAGGCAGGCCGGCAGACATGCATGTAAAGGTATCGGCACCTGTAAGCGGAAAGAATCTTCCTATTGTAATCCTGTCACATGGGCATGGCGCCTCGACTTATCTTTCCTCATTAAGGGGACTAGCGCCCCTGACCGAATTCTTCTCTTCCAAAGGATTCATTGTAATTCAGCCAACCCACCCTGATGCCAAACTCTTAGGTCTTGACACTACAGGCCCTGAAGGAGGTTTATTTTTGAAATCAAGGGCCAAAGATATCCATTTTATCCTGGACAACCTAAACCATATCCTGGCTACAGTTCCGGGCCTGGAGAACCGTGCCGACAAATCACAGGTGTCGGCTATTGGCCATTCCCTTGGCGCGCTTACCGTTGGGATGCTTGCAGGCGCAGAAGTTACCGATGCTGTAACGGGTGAAACAATAAGTTTGGCCGAACCAAGGCTCAAGGCCATGGTAATGATTGGGGCACCAGGAGGACCAGAAGGCCTTAACGGAGATTTTGCCCTAACCAATTATCCGGTCTTAAAAGGGATCAACTACAAATCTATGTCACTGCCCGCGCTTGTCATCAATGGCGACAAGGACATTAACCTGAATTTTTCAAACGTTGAGAACTGGCGCGCCGATCCCTATTATCAAAGCCCGGTGAGCTCAAGCCTGCTTACCGTATTTGGCGCTGAACATATCTACGGGGGCATTTCGGGATGGGATGTAGCGGAAACCACAGATGAAAGCCCGCAGCTTGTTGCCTTTCTCTGTGAATCTATTCTGGCATACATCCGCTCGGCAATGGATTCCAGTGATAAGAGCTGGGCAGAATTGCAGAAGGATTTGCAGGACGACCCCGATGCAAAAGCGCGCATCGACAACAAATAATACTAAAATCCAAATTCTGTAATGGTTTATGAATCAAAGGTACTGCCAGCAAACCTGGCAGTACCTTTTTTATTTTTCTTTGCGATCAATGCATTAAAATTTCGTAGGGAAGGTTTCGTATTGCCCGGTACACCGCCCGTTTCATCTCTTGTATGCTCATCTCCTTGAATCTCTTCGTTTTAATTCCCCAATTCGGAGTCCTTTTGGGCGGCCATTGTCCGGTCTGGTTCAATGGTTTTAAAGCGTTCACTTTTAGACTTGTTGCTAGTATATGTATCCATATCAAGCGAAAGTAGTTTAAGGGAGGAAGTCCTGAAGCAAAGTCCAAATAGAGGTCCCGATCAGTAGTTATGGGATAATTAATCGCTCTTTTTTATATGCCGCATTTTCAATATCTTCGTTAGTCCAAAAAAGGCTTTAATCCTTTTTTTACCAAGGAGAACAAAAAATGTAATCAGTATTTAAATCAACTAATGGGAAAAAGCTTCACATACTACCTCACTTTATCTGTTATCAAATTTAAAGGAATAAAAAAAAAATTTTCACAGGATCCTATTGATTTCCTGGAATTAAGGAAAGATGACGTGCAATTGCCTAAAAGCAAATTTTTAAAAACACACAGCACCAGTTTCCCGGTAGCAGGCACAACTGTTACCGAGGTAAAGGGCAAGTATAATTCCAACAAATTATTGGTATTCATTCACGGTGGGGCTTTTGTCTCAGGACCCTCGCAACATCACTGGGACAGCGTCGAAAAAATAGCCAAAAGCACCCAACATACTGTCTGGTTATGTAATTACCCTAAAGCACCGGAGCATAAAATTTCAGAAATTTCCAGCAACATAGATTCAGTTTACAACATGGCCGCAAGTAAATTTAATTTTGCAGACATTTCTCTAATAGGAGATTCAGTCGGAGCCACTTTAATTATCACTATGGTTCAGCGTTTATTGAAAAACAACATTAGCCTGCCATCAAAGCTGTTGTTAATTTCTCCTGTTATGGATGCTTCCATGGAAAATCCTGACATAGATAAGATGGACAAAACAGATCCAATGCTTTCAAAAAATGGTGTTTTAAGTGCAAAAAAAATGTGCTTAGTTGATGGTAATTTAAAAGATACTTTGATTTCGCCTTTATTCGGTGCCTTTGCCGGATTTCCCGACACATTTTTATTTCTAGCCGAAAATGACATCACCTACCCAGATCAGGTATTGTTATGCAGCGAACTTAAAAAATCTAAAGTTGAGCACACTGTAATTGTAGGGGCCGAAATGCCCCATATTTGGCCTTTGTTGCCCTTAATGAGCGAATCGAAAGAAGCATTAAATAAAATTATAGATGTATTGAATCGATAAATGAAAAAGGCTCCGCTTTGGAAATCTCATGTACTCCGCATTTGATATAGCATTTGCACAATTGTTTTACAGCTTTTTGAGGACTAAAAAGTAAATCTATCTCAGAACATGTTTTAGATCTCAGCTATAATGGAGCAGGAAATGTATCTTCGGCAACAGCATTGAGCATAATTCTGGCACCAATATATTTACACGACGAAAAATGAAAGTCGAAAGTAAATTTAACCTCTGGATTAACAGGAAATCACAGAACTGCAATTAATGGGTACTAATAGTATAATAGACAGAAACATCAGTCAGGGTCTTGGAAATGCTGCGAAGAAAGCTACTTCGACGCTGGAGGAGTGTAGCTGCTCAAAGAAATAAAAAAGATTAGTATGACAGATAATTTTAAAATATCAGATAAGGAACTTCTGGATGCCAGAAATGCTATTTTTAAAAATTATGGTATTGCTGAGCTGGAAAAAAACGGTTATGTAAAATCTCCATTTAAAACTTCCTAGTTACTGGTCGGGCAATATTTTAGGCCCGATAGAGAATTGGTCCATCAGTCTGCGAAATATGGTAGGATTAAGTTATATAATTTTATTGTCAATTCTTTCTGTTATTTATAAGTTGCCTGTCTTCTTGGCAACATCTCTTATCGTGTCTAAAAGAAAATGGACGGATGATTTTTGTTTTCGATGATTGATTAAACAGGCTCGTAAAACAAATTCTCCATTTAATTTTGTTCCCGTAATAAATACGCGGCCGTCTTTTTCAAGCCCGGGAATTAATTTTTGATTCATTGCTATAATCCCTTCTTCGGTTTGTAAATCGCCTTTAAATCTAAAACATATAATAGCCAAATCAGACACTGATTTTAATTCAAAATCATCCGACTCCATTATTAATTTTGCCAGGTAATGTGCCAAATCAATATCTTTTTGAATCATTTCCTGAATTCTCGTAAAACCATAAGCCTTTATCGACATCCAAACTTTCAAGGCTTTCGCATTTCGGGATAATTGAAAATGATGCTCGTTAATTTCTAACCTTTCCGATTTTTGCTCATCAAGGGTACTACTCAAATAATCGGCTTGCTTAAAATAGGTTTCTTTTAAAATATCCCAACTTTTAACCATAACACATCCGATTTCAAAAGGCTGATACAGCCATTTATGAAAGTCCAGCGCAATGGAGTCTGCTTTTTCCATCCCCGCATATTTTGACTTCAATGTTGGCAGAGAAGAAGCCACTCCGCCGTAGGCGCCATCAACATGAAACCAGACCCTGTATTTTTCCGCGATAACAGACAGCGCCGATAGGTCATCAATAGCGCCTGTATTTACTGTGCCGGCATTTCCAATTATGCAAAAGGGAGTAAATCCTTTTGCGATGTCCTGGTTAATTTGGTTTTCAAGGGCGGTCAGGTCAATGGTAAAATCTTTATTGGTTGGTATCCTTATAAGATTGTCGGTACCAATTCCTAAAAGGGAAACACTTTTATCTACACAATTATGCGTTTCTTTTGAGCAATAAACCCGGAAGGGCTGTTGACCGAAGAGACCATTTTTGTTTACCCTTAAGTGCCTGAAAAAAATATTTCTTGCCACTGTTAACCCGGCAAGGTTAGCTGCCGAACCCCCACTTACCAAAGCTCCGCCAGCACTGGGGACATAGTTGATTATTTCGGAAGACCATCTAATCACTCTTTTTTCAATTTCTGTTATTGCTGGTGCCAAATGCCATTTTGCAACATTTTGATTAATGGTAGAAGCTATTAAATCTGCAATGGTTGACATTTGATTTCCACCGGATACTACATAGCCATACATGTTTTCGCCCAGGTTGCGGACAGAAGTATCCAGTACTTTTTGTTTTACTTCTTTGAGTAATTGCATACTATCCATGCCCGAAAGTGGTAAGGATTCAGCAAACAAACTTTCATAATCCTTTTGGGAAAATCCAAGAGGATTTGTTGGCCGGTTGCTATTTTGATATTCTTCAAGCAACAATTCAGCAGTTACCGTCAAAATTTTAGAAAACTCTTCAGTTGAATAATCCAGGCTATTATCCATATACTATTTATTTGTGAAATTATATTTTACTTTTCTCAAGCAAATTTCAGTAAAAATATAGTTCCCTCACAATGGAATTAACGGTACAGTCGATTATCTTTGCCTATTTCAACTTTATTTTTTACAAACAGCAATGAAAATAACTTTAGATAAGTACGATTATAAAATTTTGAAATTATTAAGTGAAAATTCACGATTGAGCTATGCGGAATTGGGCAGGGCGATTTCTTTATCCCAATCCGCCACCAAAGAGCGAGTGCTGAATTTGGTTGACAATGGAGTAATTAAGCAATTTAGAATGGATGTTGATTTTGCAAAATTAGGCTACGCGATAAAAGTTATCATCAGCCTGAAGTGCAAAAGCGACGAATTGTGGAGGTTTATAGGCGATTTGCCAAAGTTCCCCGAAATACTAAACTGCAAACGAATTACCGGTGAATACTGTCTGATTGCCCAATGTGTTTTACGTGACAGTCCGCATCTCGAAAATTTAATAGACAGGTTAATGATGTATGGCGTTCCCACAACTTCCGTTGAGTTGTCGGAAATCAAAACAGGCAATTTTTTGATGGATTAGGTTTTGGCTTTTTGAAAACGGATGGGCGAAATTTGTACAAAAATCCATGACCTGTTTCTTCTACTGTGAGTTCATCTTCTTTAATCTCCTCTTGGCCAAGCTGCCCAATTTTGAATTCCCTCTGGACCGGATTGTCCATCTCGGGCGCTATGGTTTCTAAGGAATCGCTTTGAGCCTCATCACTTCTTTTAGTATCAATATCCGTTTGAGACCCCTTTAAAGGGTTATTCTCTATAAGGTCCTTTTCTATGTCCTTCACCGTTATGTCTTTGGGGCCGCTTTGGGGTTCCTTATAAGGGTGCTGCGGGTCATAGGGGCTGGCTGTTTTTGGCTGGCTGTTTTTGGCTGTGGTTTTTGGTCTTTGATTTGGTTTTGGGAATTATGGTGGTGCTTGTGGTAATTTTTGGTTGTATGGGAAGTTGTTGTTTTATTTTTTTAATTAGATTATTGCTGTTGCTTTTTTTAAAGGGGTTTCCTGGGGCAGTTTGGGCGGTATATTTTTTTGGTTTAAAGTTTTTTTTTGGAGCTTTTTCCCGCTATCCGTTGCAATCTTTTGCGCCGAACCCCGGCACAAAAGGATTTTCACTGCTATCGGGGCTAGGGCAGGACCATACTATTGTTTAGTTGTAATCCAAAGTATAAAAACTTATCGGTCTAATTTTTATCCAATGGTATGTAGGTAATATTGAAGTATTGCAGTTGTTACCTTGCCTGTTTACAGGTGGATTGGTTTGTAAACGGATATTTTTTAAAATTACTATGTAATTTATTTAATTATACTAGTTGCTCTTTCATCCGTTTTGAATAAAATAAGTTTGACAAATTTCAACTTTCCTTTATAATTAAAAGAAATTCAAAAACAGGTATTTATACTTGTATGAAAATTTTATTAAAAAATTAATTTCCCTTTATAAAAGCGATTACGGAAATCCGTAAAAGAAAAAGATACCTAATTTGTATGTTTGAAATAAATTGTTATCGCTTTTTTTTAAATATTCAATTTATAATAACGTAATTTATATCTATCAAAGTGGAATCTTATGAAAAAAATCTGATTGATTTACCAATGAGATTGTAAATTAGGAATTGCAAAGTGCACTAATTAAGATTTAGCGATATGCTGTGGGAGAGCGCCTAATTTATGTTTGAAAATTATAATCTATAAGTCTTATATGAAACAGCCTCTAATTGATTTGGTTAAAAATACGATCATTTTTGAATGCAGTCTTCCTTGTGATCAAAGGAGCCTGGAAAAGTCACCGCTGTCTACCAAAGAAGATAACTGTTTTAAAATTGTGGATTCCGGTAATCTTTCAAAAGTGATCTATAATAATATTATAAACTATGCTTTTGATGTTTTTGAAATGCTTCAGGAAGATGAAGTTTTGTTAACAAAGGCGCTTTATTCTAGAATACGATATAATCATGCAGCAGGCGAAGCAGCGAAGCTTGGATATGGATTTTATGGAGAAGTGTTATTACATGCACTTTTGCACGTAATTTATAAGGCGCCTCCGCTTATTTCAAAAGGTCATTTTTTTATTTCTGGAAATGGAGAATCCAAAGGATATGATTCTTATCACTTAGTGGAGGCCTCGGGACAGATTCATTTATGGTTTGGTGAGGCAAAGTTTAGAGAAACCTCGGCGTCATGTATTAAAACAGCTTTAGCAGAACTGCCAAGTAAAGTTTTAACGGATAAATATTTCCTTGAGAGTAACTTTATTCCAATATTTGATGAAATGTCAAAAAGCAGCAACTATGATGCGTCACTGACATCCAGCAGGCTATTGGAAATTAAAACGCAATGGATTGAAAAGGGAAAGATAGATATTGAAGATTTTAAGGCGAACGATATTGGGGTAGTTTATCCTATTATGATTGCTTTTAAGCAAAGTTCAGGCGGATATGAGAAAAGCATCACTAATTGTCTTGATTATATAAAGAAAAATTATGGAGAATTAAAGTTTGATAAATTATCAATCGAAAGGACTATTTTCTTCATTTTTATACCTATCGAAGATGTACAATTGGTAAAAAAGACAGTAATTAAATGGATAGAATCGAAAGAACAGTTGATATAGCGAGAGCTGTTAATGCATACAACGCAGGGATCATGGCTGACTTTGACCTTGTAGCTAAGGTATGTTCTTATTTTGATTATTTAAAAGATAAAGAGCTATCGCAGGCCGATAAATCTTTTTTGCTTTTTCTTGCAAATAAAACAGGTGTTCCTCATTACTTTGATATGCTGTCAAATACGCAGTTACGTGAAAGTTTGTATTTTGATGAAGATGATCTTAATCTTACAGATTTTACCGCTTTTTTGCATGAATCCTCACTTTATACAGATGAAAAATCGAAATTACATCGTTATCAAAAACAGATTTTAGATCAGTTTTTACCGGGTAATTTAAATCGTTTTTTTTTATCAGCATCAACATCTTTTGGAAAAACCCATCTTGCATATGAGGTCATTAAAAAGATGAAATATAATAATGTCATTCTTATTTTCCCAACAGTTGCCCTTCTTACTGAAAATCTATTTAGGCTGAAAGAGAAAGAAACCTACAGTTATTTTGCTGAAAGCGAATATACAATTCATACCCTTAGTGACGGAAAGGAAGAATATGGTTTAAAAAATATATTCATATTTACCCCTGAGCGTTATCTTTCCTTTTTAGATAAAAAAGGCTCACAAATAAATATTGATTTTGTTTTTGTGGACGAGGTTTATAAAATCGATAACGAATATATGGATAATGATCAGCAGGAACTCAAAGAGCATGATCGTGATCTGGCTTATCGCATGGCTATATATTATGCCTTGCTGAGTCAAAATGTGGATCTGCTGTTAGCAGGTCCTTATATTACGTTTTATAACGCTATGGACTCCTCTTACAATAAATCATTTGATCTTTTTTTAGCAAATTATAATATTAAGCTTATAGATAAAAACGATTATGAAATTGTAGGCAAGTCTTATACGGTTATTAAAAGCAGGCAAAAACAAGTTATAGACAGTATAACAATCGATTTTACGGAAGAGGGCAAAAACATTACGTCAAAGCAAGGCAGGCTTAAAATATTGCTGAAAAGCTTTTTTGAGCATAAACCTGAACAAGAACATAAAACAATTGCATACTGCAGTACAAAGGTTACCGTAGAGAATTATGCTAATTTTATTGTATCATGGGAACTTGTCAAGAAACCACAAGATGAGGAGTTTGGTCTTTTTATTGAACATCTGGAAAGAATTTATAATAAAGACTGGTGCGTGATACAAGCTTTAAAAGGCGGAGTTGGTATTCATCATGGTGTTGTGCCAAAGTATATTCAAAAGGAAATCATAAAACTATTTAATTCCAAAGAAGGCGGACTGACAATTTTGGTATGTACGACGACTATTACTGAGGGAGTTAATACGTCAGCTAAAAATTTGATAGCACTATTTGACATGAAGGGAATCAAACCGCTAAAAGCATTTGATGCTAAAAATATTGCGGGAAGGGCAGGAAGGTTTATGGAACATTTTGAAGGCTCGGTCATTACATTAAAAAATGATTTTGATAAGGCCTTAGAATCTGATGATGGCGGGATTAAACATAAAAACTTTGACGTTTCTGTATCAAAAGACGGGGCAGACCTGGATATGACCGGAGATGATTTTTTAGGACAAGATGAAAAAGAAAAAAAGCTGCATATTCAGCAGCTTCAGGATGAAAGAGGGATCGATGAGGAGATAATGCAATTATTTAAAACGGTTTCCAGGGAAGATAAAATATTAATATTTGACCGCATCAACTTATTGGGTCCTGAGCAGTTATATCAAGTCGACGCCCTGGTTCAGAAAGTTATGATGAATCAGATTGATTTCGAAGGTTTTCAGGTGTTTATTGACGTTATAAGACCTATCGTCAGGGATAAAAATTTTATACATCTGCTTGATAAAGCATTATATACCAGAGAAAATGAATCTGTAGAAAGAGAGTATTCGCGAATTACCTATTCGCTTTACTGGTATTTGAAAGAGGGTTTTAACGGACTTTTTAATTTTAGGATTAATACCCTGCGTGAGGATGTCGATCAGGCGATGCGAAAGGCATCTGAACTGGTCTATAATACTTTTAAATACCAGCTTGTAAAGTATCTGGGCGTATTTAATATTATGTACAAGTACAGTCTTTCACAAAGGGATGCAAAGCCTTTTGAAGATATTCAGGGATTAGATCGGCTGCTTGCTAAACTTGAGTATAATGCATTTTCTGATCAGGCAAAAATAGCCAGTGACTATGGGGTTCCCCAGCGTATAATTGATTATTATGATTCTGCTTCAGAATCTGGAAAAAGAAAAATTCGCGAATCTTTTGATGCTTTTGAAAATCATATATTTAATAGTACGCGAAATCTCTTTGAGCTGTAATTACTGCCACGAAGTAAAAAAAAATGAATATCAGAAATGCAGTTTAATAAATAATGATTTATATCTTTTATATACTATGAGTAGGCCGATCATATTAATTTCACAAATACACCAAAAAGTTTTTAACTATTTAATTGAGATTCATAATCGTAGTATTAAAAAGGACTTTTTCTTTGCGTTAAGACAGCTTAACCGAAATGCCAGATTGGAAAAAGGATACTGGTTTTTAGGAAATGATAAATATGTAGCAATTTCATTTTGGGCTGGAAATGATGACAAAACGAAGTCACCAAGGGTATCTTTTTGCATTAGTCAGACTGGTGGATCTTATTTAGAAATTAATAGAACTGCAAAGCAAAATGATTTTTTTACTCCTGATTTTTTTAAGAGTCTAAATTTTAATGAATTAGATGTTTTCTCTACAGTAGCGCGTAAGTTTTATCCTGAGTTTGATTTGGATTATATGGCTTCCCTAAAATCATTTATCGAAAAGGATAAGGCTATCATAGATAAATTTATAGTTACCCAGATAAAGCTTTACGAGAATTTACTCACTGCAGGAGGTATTGATTTCATTTGGCCAGGATCTTTCAAAAAGCAGTTAAATATTGTTTACAGATATCAGAAAATACGCGCTGAACGAGAAAGAAAAAGCGGTTATCTGCGGAGTTTTAGAATTAAAAAATTTGGTAAAATAGAAGATTTAAACATTAAGAATATACCCCAAGGCTGTAGATGGATTTTTCTGACTGGAGAAAATGGCGCAGGTAAAACTTCTGTATTAAGAGCTTTGGCTACTGCTATCTCTAACAACAATGACCGCGGGAATGCCGTCGCAGAAAATTATGGTAATTTCAATGTAAGAATTGGCCTTGAAACTAGTACTGGTACAGAACAGTTTACCATTAATGGATCTGACGATTTTAAAGGAAAAAAAATGCTGGCAAAGGGATTTGCTGCATATGGTCCTGTTAGGCTGCTGAATCAAGGAAGCCTTAAAGGAGAGTTTATAAATCTTGACCGTAACGGCATAAGCAGTTCTGCAACGTACGGACTATTTAATCCGATTGGGATTTTGAGAGATATAAGCGGTAGTTATGTTTTAAGCGTGAAGCCAAAGTATTATGAAATGGTTTTTGATGATTTTCTATTTAATGTAGAAAGGAACCTTGAAATAATACTCCCGAATATCAGTAAGGTAAGTATCGAAGAATTTGGGGAAGGGCGACATATTTTATATTATCAGGGTAATGATCGGGAAGGAAATGCGCTAGACCCAATATACTTCGATCAGTTGCCGTCCGGTACCAGAAATTTTGCGGCCCTAATTCTGGATTTGCTGCTGCGCTTAACGGAACAGCAGCAAAGCGTTGCAGATATTTCTGATTTTGTTGGAATCGTGCTAATAGATGAGATTGATCTTCACCTTCATCCTAAAATGCAGAAAGAAATCATCGTCCAGCTGGCAGAAACTTTCCCCAATATACAGTTCATTGTCACCACGCACAGTCCGATTCCTATGCTAGGAGCTCCTGAGAACTCCATTTTTATAAATGTGCATAAAGATTCAGATAATCAAATTGCTGCAAAAAAATTAGATATTGATATATCTGGCCTTCTTCCCAATACGATTTTAACATCACCGATTTTTAATTTTAATGAATTGATTCATGAACATCACGACAAGGAAGAGCGTCTTATCACAGAGGATGATTATGAAGAGGCAATTTTCTATAAAATTCTTGAAAAGAAGATAAAAGAACGTAGTATAACAAAACCGGAAGAATGATCCATTTACCTCTAAAAGAAAATAATAATGCACCTGCTCGATTGTCATTACCAGGTGCATTACGACAGATCACGCGTGCTATTTCAAATTCCGATGGAGAGCGGTATAACTCGAGCTATTACCCGCACGAAGATGTCGTAAATCTCCTAAAAGCATATTCTATTCATAAAATGCAGCTGCAGCCTGGAGATCTTGCCAAATGCAATTACTGCGAATCAAAAATAGAGCATGCCGCAACGCTGCAGGTAGAGCATTACAGGCCTAAAGCTAAAGTGGATTCGGGAGAAAACGATCATCAAGTACTACCGGGCTATTATTGGCTTGGCTTGGAATGGACCAACCTTTTGCTTGCGTGTCCGAAGTGCAATGGAAAAGATGCAAAAGGAAATAAATTTCCTATAAGAGGAGTGAGGGCACAAGTTCATAATACTGTCCAAACAATAAATGCCTCGCAAACTCTGGTAAGAGCAAACTGTTACGCGAACGAGCATCCGCTCGCGCTTGAACTTCCAATATTGCTGAATCCTGAAATTGATCACCCGGAAGAGTTTCTGACCTTTGATATTTTAGGCAATATTAGTGGGCACGGAAATGATCATGAGCGCGGTAATATCAGCAGGGATATTTATCGGCTAAACAGAGATGAACTTCTAATATGCCGGCAGAAAGTCTGGAAGGAATTTAGGAATGAAATCAATGTTGATATTGCCGGTCATATGGGTGGCTACCTTACAGAGCAGGGATTGAAATACAGGTTTATGAAGATTGCAGAGAAACTTCGTGACAGAAAACTTCCGATAATGGAATATACTTTATGGGGCCGTTATATTAACGATAATCTTGTTGATTTTTTGGATAATATGGATGACTATTATAAAGATCTATTTCTAGAAGTTTATAATGATGTAGCTAATGGAAATGTCCTATGATCTTATAGCAATTAATTTTGATAGATTTCTTTCTGATTGCCCGTGGGATCTAAAAGATCTGTTATGGTCCTTTGAATTTCCTGTCTTCAAAAGGGCAGGTAATCCTTGGGAGATCATTATAGGAAACAATCCAGCTTTGCTCAGATATGTTTTTATTTCAAACTTTTCATTTCCTTTGATTACAGTAGTATCCTCACAAAGGATTTGAAATAATCATTTTTGATGGCTGGCTTTCTAACTCGATTTCTTTGGCTATTTTTAAGTATTTTATAACGTCTTCATCTTTCCAATCTTTTCTTTGGAGTTCAAGATACTCGTCTAAAGCTTTATCAAAATTTTTCTCGAAATCTGTTAACTTTAATGAAAATCCTAAATCGACTTGGTATCTTAAGAATCCAATGTAATCACCAAAACGACTAATAAGATACTGATTTTTGTTTTCCTTCTGTATTGATAGCAGTAGAGCGTTTGTTTTTCCTAATCCATAAACTAATCCAAAATTATGAATTACTAATTCATCTTCCATTGCCATACCGTGAGTCACTTTATCAATCTCAACAATTCTATTAACTAAAAATTCGATCATAATTATTCTGTTTTTCTGTTTTCTGTAGGTTCTTCAAACCGACCGCGTACTTTCTAGCGCCTTGCACATTTTGCGACTTATGAAGTTGGGTATTTTCGGCTAAACGAAAATAAGAGAAAAAACGGTAATTCCACAAAATTCGCAAATTATGAAATAGGAGTGTTGGTAAAAACTCATTATTTCATTATACTTCTTATTTCATCAGTTATAAAGTTTTCTGCTACAGTACTAAATTTAGAATTAAAAATTAATTTATAAAGTTCTTCTCCTAGATTAGTTTTTTCCAAATTTGAAATGTTGTATTTTTCATCTTGCTTTATCTTCATCAATATTACAATTTGACCTAAATTAAAGATAGTACTCGATTTTAATTCATAAAGCGTAAATGAAAGTTCTAATTTAGTCTTTAAGCTTCTCTTAATTAGGACTCTTTGGAAGTAAGGAGCTAAAAATCTACTGTATATTTGATCAAGTTTTACAAATTTAATTTCCTTTTCATTACCAATTGCAATATTTGGCATTAAATCTAAACCAGGAATTGAATACCGAAATAATGATGCAATTTCAAGAAATATTTTTAAAGACTGAAACACATCAATTTGACTACCTCTATTGGGTATTGATGAAAATAATGTATTTTTAAATTTAATTTCCTCACCTGAGTGGCGATCGTGAAATATTTCATTTCTAAATTTACGAAATTCATTGACTCTATTAAAAACACCTGTTTTTTGGATATTCAACTTGTTGTATTGAAGTTCTTCAATGAGAAAGACAATTCTTCCAGAAATTTCCTTATTGATTACTTCATCAATGTTTAGTTGTTTTATGATGCACGTTACTTTGCAAATAGCATTTATATAAGCTTCTAATGCTAAAAACCACATTGAAACACTTACTATATTTCTTCTGCCATTATTTATATAATTATCTTGATTCTCTAAATCTTGAATATCAAACATTGTATTTGTAAAACCGTGATTTGAGTATTCATTGTAAGTCAATTCAATACTTGATTTATCAGGATGACTCAATACAGCCAAGACTAATTGTTGGTAATCATTTTGTCTATAATCTTCAATATGCATTTTCCATTTTTTAGATATGATTTCTGCCAACGTTCTGATACTGCAAAGGGTTTGGGACTAAATTAACCCTATTCTCGGATTTGCTAAAACTTCCCCAAATGCAAAATTATTTTTAAATCAACCCAAGTGCCCAGATCAATTGTAGCAAGTATATGCAGATATTAATTTTTAGATTCTTTGCATTTTAGTCATAATTCTTAATGCTTCTGAAAATGTCACTTGTGGCATATCCATTACATTCCAATTCAAAAGTGAAATTATTGATGAACCACCAAGTTTAGCATTATGCTTTATTCTTAATTCCTTTACTTTTACTTTAGTTTTTGCCGTTTCATGAAAATAATATTCCGTACTCTCATTTTGGTAATTTTCGTGTAGATTTTTAAGTATTTTGTATAATTCATTGGTAATGTAGTTGGCATATTTTGTAACTTCATTTGTAGAAGCGATATGACCTTTATGGACTACCTTATTTCTAAATTGAATCATTTTAGAATCTATTTTCCAAGGTTCTTTTATAGTTTTTAAATACTGTGTACAGAACGCCCCATATTGCCTTTCTGATTGACTGGAAAGTTCCTTCCAAAATTCATCTATTTGGTCGTACTTTAATCCTTCAGAATACAAAGTAACTTTAGTAAACATTTCATATGCTCTTTCTAACGCTGCAGCGAAGCTCATTACACTTTCTGATAAACAATCTTGGGTAAACGCATAGACGTCAGATGAATATAAAACATCACATAAATTATGTGTAATTCTCACCACAGTTTTATGTCCAAAAGGACAAGTGCAAAGAGCTACAAGATCCGATTCGACTTCTCCCATTGAATATACAAAATTGTCTGGCTTTAAATCTGAACATTCAAAACAAATTGAATAATGTTTCATAACGTTTTTTTATAATATGTATTAAAGTTTTGCGGTTTTGCGAGGTTGCGAACTTCGTAACAGAGTAATTTCCCTTAAAGATAAAAGATATTGCGAAACGTAAATGTGATTTAATGACAAATTTTAGAATCTTGCTAAACCACTGCTGTGCTCAGTGTATTGTCATATAAATAATTCTTTTAATTCTTTGAATGACTTGGGCATTTTTTGTTTAGCACTTAATTCTAATTCACTTTCATATTTTGTGAATAAAAATATCGGTATGGAAATCTTTATTTTATGTTTAATTGAGATTTCAGGATCATTGATTTTCTCTTCTACTTTCTTTACATTTATATCTGGCTTTTCTTTCGATTTTATCAATTTTAACATACCATCTAAAACCATAATTTCGTCATTTGGATCGAGGTTTTCAAAATCATTTATTAAGGTATCCACAGATTTTTTTGGATATTCGCTGTCAAGCCAATTTAGAACATTTTCAGAATTGCAAAATGAAGATAGTTCAATTTTGATTTCATCTATTTTTGTTATGGCATTATTTAAATTATTAGATAAAACTTCACTATTTGACTCTTGAAGTACTTGATTTATAGTTTGATAAAATTCAATAACCATCGATAGCCATTGTTCAATCAACGTAAGATAATTTGATTCTAATTCATTTGTACTTTTACTTAAGAGAATATTTTGTTTTATTCTTAGTCTTTCTTCTGCAATAATTATAAATTCTTTTTTATTGTAATTTTCTTTTGAAACTTGATTTTTTGATATTATTAAAATATCACTTGTAAGATTCATTAGAAATTCTAATAGTTCACTTTTACTTCTTGGTTTTAATAAAGTTGTACCTGTATATTTGTTTGTTTTTGATTCAAGAGCAAAAATATTAAGAGGTACTTTTCCTGTATATTGACTTTTCATTTCCTTAAATTTCCCAATATTAGGAATAGCATCGATCCATTTTTGGAAAATGACATACAGAGATTCAAGATCTCTTTCATCTAAATCAACTGGTGTTTTTTGAGGTTCGAAATGTTGTAATAATTCAATTCTTTGGTCATCAGTGAAGTCTTTGTCTGTTAATGAACCGTTTTCTATAAAATGCTTAACATTACTTTCAAAAATATGTCCCCCAATATTTGGACTTCCAAAACTTTGGATTAAATAATCTAAGTAATCCTTGATTTCATTCATACCTCCGTCTTTATCAATAAAAATTTCTAATGCATATCCAAAATATTTTATATTGTTTAAAATTTGGTCAGGAATGAAATCAAATTTTTTCTTGTCAAAATTTCCAATTTCTGATAATTGTTTGTGACTGTCACAACAATCAGGAAATTTTTCAAACCATTTATTTGCTCTTTCACTAATTGAATTTAAAAATAATTCAGAGTTTTGAAATGAATTATCTGAATTAAATCCTTGTAGCGGAATAGATTTAAATGGATGTAAAAAAAAAGTTCCACCTTCAATTTTAAACATTGGACCGATTTTACGTAATGTTGAATATTTTGAATTACTTTCATCCATGTTTTAGGTTTTTTAGATTAAGCACAACGTTCTCGTGCTTCTAGACGTCTGTTAGTTATTGAGACAAGTATTTTCGGCTGAACGAAAATACGATAAAAAAAGGTGATTCGGCTAAATTTGCAAATGGCTAAAACGTGCGTTAACAATAGGCTTTATACGTACTCTGATAAATTAAAAACTTGGTAGTCATTTGGAAAGCTCAGATTGGATATTATCAAATTTTCGTTCAGTTCATAAGTCTCAAAAAGAATATTTGGATTAGTTGGTGAACTGGGTTTTGCAACTAAGTGAAAGGTCTGATCTTCAAAGTTACCAATTCTAGTTTTATCGTAACTATAAAAGCCTTTACTAGCCATATCTACAAAACTTTTTATATAATTTTCTATTTCATTTTCATTTAAATTTAAGATTTCAATCAAATTTGGATTTATATCTACTTCAAAATTCAAGTTTGAATCAATTTGCGATATAGAGCTCAAAATATTATCATTGTAAACATCTGATTCTAAAATTGATTTTGGTAAAGCGCCACCTGCTGACGCAATATGTATTAATTTGCTTCCATCTGATAGAAAAATATCTAAATCTCTTGCATGTTGTTCGAGTAAGGAATATGCCATTATAATGAAAAAGTTATTTTACAATTTAAACAAGGAGGAATTATCTGCATTGTACGTGGTCTGCGAGCATTGGCAAAATCAATTTCGTATAATTTTAAATGTGGTAATTTGTGAAGTACTCTATTCGCTGCATTTACTTCTGCACAGCAACCTAAGAAATTACCATTTACAGGCGCGTACATTTCGCCAATAGTTAATAATTTTATTCTTAGTTTGCTTGAAATTAAATGAGGAGAAATTGGTCCAGATCTATTAACATTTTTAAAATATGATTTGCCAGCACCAATGACTGCAGCTGGGTGGTCTTTTTTCCTTTGTAAGGCTAATGCAAATTTATAAGTTCTTCTTTCTAGACCTGTCATAGTTTATGATATTCTCCATATTTTTATGCTTACCGCTTAGGTTCCCGCATTCAGTTTGGGACTAAATTAAGCCCATTATTCGGATTTTCCAAGTCATCCAAATACAAAACCACATTCAAATTAAGCTTAATGCCCAATTGCGTGTAGCGTCTGTTGGCTGCTATTCCTTTTAATTTCTAATCCAGTTAAGTAATTCTACATCTATCTTTTTTAGAACGATAAATTCATCGATATCATCTGAATACCATCGGTAAAGCATTTTAATTTCATGTTCATAAATTTTAATTAATATTGCTCGCAATTCAATTTTCTTCTGTTCAAGAAATTCGATATCTGAATTTGCTTTTATTTGTAAAAAATATGCATATAAATTAGAAATGTTTTGAAGATATTTTTCAATTAAGTTTGATTTTTCATTTGTAAAAAAATCTCTAGTCGGATGCAGAAAATCAAAGTAACCTGCGTTATGTTCAGCGACTCTTTTCAAGGACAGTTTATCCTCAGTAGTAAGTTCTTTGTGAACCTTTAACTGCTCAAGTTCTAAAGTAACTAAGTTTTCAGCAATAATCTTTTTTTTATCTAAATGCTCTTTGTTGAAAGCATCAATATCTTTGTTGAGAGTTTCAATTTTTGAATTGTCTTCTTTTGATATATTAACTTTCGCAAATTTTTTATCCAAATAATCTGCACAAGTTGAATGAATAATATATTCAAGTCTTTTTTCCTCATCACGTAGCTCCGTTGCACGCTGATAATTTTGTTTTTTAACCATTTCATGCTTCTCTTTAATGATTGGTTGAATAGCTGTAATAATTTGAATGTGTTCTTCGCCAATTGGAATAAATAAATGACCTAATCTTAATTTTAAATAGTCGTTTAAATCTTCAGGTTGGTCGATTTCAACGCGTTTTAATTTAAATATTAAAGCTCCACCTTGGTGACCGACACCATTTATTGCCCCAAACATTGGGGTCTGTATGCGATCTTTATTAAAGGTTAAAATTAGATTATTTGCAAGAGCATTAAACGGCATGTCTTCTAAGCTATTTTCCAGAAGTTCTTTTATTAGGCTTTCTGCAAAAGGACTTTTTTGCCCTTTTACTCCGTCACTTACTTTTTCGATTCCGCCTGATGTTAGAGCTAGCCTAGATTTTTTACTTTCATATGCTTGAACACCACCACCTCGTTTTGGGGCTTCAAAAATTGCTCCAGAGAAGCATGAATCTGAAATAATTGCTACATGAAAGGCTTTCGAAGCATTAATAAAAGCAAGTATGTCACCAATATTAATCCATGTTGAAGGGTCTTTAGGATCTGAATCAGAGGGCTGCCAATAAGCTGTTTCAAGGATTTTATTATATTCTCCATGACCAGCAAAAATTAAAAGTATATTTTCATCTTCTAAGGCGTTAACGAAAGAATGATTAAGTCGTGAGAAAAGGGCTTTTCTGGTAGTATCCTCTTTTTCGAAAATGAACTCGACATCTTCAAATGCATATCTATCGGTCAAAATAGAAATTATTTCGGCAACGTCACTTTTTGTATTTTGAATTTTGTTTAATTCAGTATCGTCATACTCATTGACGGCAATAGCGATTATTTTGTTTATTCCCATTATTTTTTTTGAAATTGCAGCTAACTAATTTATAATAGCTATAAAATTGCATCAACACTTTTTTTGTAGTTGGCCTTGTGCAATTATTAAGCTTTTTAGCGAATGTAAGAATAAATACCAAATCTTTTTAGCTGTGTGGCAATAGCTGTGACTATTTAATTTTAGCCGTGGCCTCTATACTTCGTAGATTCAAGTGCCATCTTTTGCAATTTACCCAGGCATACCGCTTTCTTCCTA
>Ga0307406_10000040_pt1 | contig 76020 bp, 71 predicted proteins | sample 322Cmetagenome_3_FD_203706 | JGI IMG/M metagenome (GOLD analysis project Ga0307406, IMG submission 203706) | Maize rhizosphere microbial communities from greenhouse at UC Davis, California, United States - 322HYB-C-2 | ecosystem: Host-associated > Plants > Roots > Rhizosphere > Soil | place...
GGGGGGGGGGGCGGGGGGGGGGGGGGGGGTCGGGGGGCGGGGCGCGGGGGCGGGGGGATTGTCACGGCGGGGGCGGGATGACGGGAGGTGGGCGGGGGCGTACGGTCGGCGCCATGACGCGCGCACCGCGGTGGGTCAGGATCTCGATGCGGACGGTCGCATGGTTCTCCCTCGCCTCCGCTCTCATCGGCATGGCCGGCCTCACGATCGGAGGCGGCATGGGCCTTCCGCGGGAGTGGATCGAGGCCAGCGCGTTCGACTCCTACTTCTGGCCGGGGGTGATCCTCGGCGTCGTGGTCGGCGGGATCCAGGCCCTCGCCCTCGTCGCCGATCACGGTCGCTTCGCCGTCGCCCGGGGGCTGCACGCCGCGGCGGGACTCGTGATGATGATCTGGATCTTCGTGGAGATCGCGATCATGCTCGTGTGGTCGCCGCTGCACGGCGTCTACTTCGTCACCGGGCTCCTGCAGGTGGTGCTCGCCGTGCTCGCCCTCGGCGCCTGGCCGCGGCCATTCCTCGCGCGCACGCCCCGCTGACCTTCGCGCGCCGACGCTCAGGAGGCGAGGGCGCGGAGGATGTCGTCGACGCGGTCCTTCGCGTCGCCGAAGAGCATCTGGGCGTTCTCGCGGAAGAAGAGCGGGTTCTGCACGCCGGCGTACCCCGAGGCCATCGAGCGCTTGAAGACGATCACGTCGCGCGCCTCCCAGACGTGCAGCACCGGCATCCCGGCGATCGGGGAGCCCGGATCCTCGGCGGCGGCGGGGTTGACGGTGTCGTTGGCGCCGATCACGAGGACCACGTCGGTGTCCGCGAAGTCGTCGTTGATCTCGTCGAGCTCGAGGACGATGTCGTAGGGCACCTTCGCCTCGGCCAGGAGCACGTTCATGTGCCCGGGCAGGCGGCCGGCGACGGGGTGGATGCCGAAGCGCACGTCGATGCCGCGCGCCCGCAGCGTGGCGGTCAGCTCCGCCACGGGGTACTGCGCCTGTGCGACCGCCATGCCGTAGCCGGGCGTGATGATGACCGAGCGTGCGGATGCCAGGAGCTCCGCGGCCCCCTCGGCGTCGATCTCGCGGTGCTCGCCCTGCTCCTCGTCGCCCGGGCGCGGCGCCTCGATGCCGAAGCCGCCGGCGATCACCGACAGGAACGAGCGGTTCATGGCCTTGCACATGATGTACGACAGGTACGCGCCCGAGGAGCCGACGAGCGCGCCGGTGACGATGAGGAGGTCGTTGTTCAGCAGGAAGCCCGCCGCGGCGGCCGCCCAGCCGGAGTAGCTGTTGAGCATCGAGACGACCACCGGCATGTCACCGCCGCCGATCGACGCGACCAGGTGCCAGCCGAGGGCGAGCGCGAGCGCCGTGACGGCGACGAGCAGCCAGATCGACGGCGTCACGACGTACCAGACGGTCAGCGCGACGAACGCGACGAGGGCGCCGATGTTGAGGACGTTCTTCCCCGGGAGCATGAGCGGCCGGGAGCTCATCCGGCCCGAGAGCTTCAGGAAGGCGATGATCGAGCCGGTGAAGGTGACCGCCCCGATGAACACCCCGATGAAGACCTCGGCGTGATGGATGTCGATGAGCTCCGCCGACACGTGTCCGGCGTCGAGGTGCCCGTTCCAGCCGACCAGGACGGCGGCGAGTCCGACGAAGGAGTGGAGCAGCGCGATGAGCTCGGGCATCCCGGTCATCTCCACGACGCGCGCGCGCCACAGCCCGATCGCGCCGCCGACGAGCACGGCGGCCACCAGCAGGACGAGGCCGATCGTCGCACCCGGGGAGCCCCAGGCGCCGGCGGCGGTGAGCCACACGGTCGCTGCGAGCGCGATGGCCATGCCCGCGATGCCGAACACGACGCCGCGGCGGGACGTGTCGTGCCGGGAGAGCCCGGCCAGGCTCAGGATGAACAGCAGCGCTGCGACGACGTAGGCGCCGGCGGCGACGGACGAGGCGATCTCGGGGTTCACTGGCCCGCCCCCTTCTGGAACATGGCGAGCATGCGCCGGGTGACGGCGAAGCCGCCGAAGACGTTGATGGACGCCAGGAGCACCGCGATGGCCGCGAGCACGCGCACGAGCGGGTCCTCGGCGGTGATCTGCACCATCGCGCCGACGACGATGATGCCGCTGATCGCGTTGGTCACGCTCATGAGCGGGGTGTGGAGGGCGTGGGCGACCTTGCCGATGACGTAGAAGCCGACGACCACCGACAGGGTGAGCACCAGGAAGTGCTGCGGGAGCGGGGGTGGGGCGACGGCGCAGACGAGGAACAGCGCCGCGATCCCGGCGGCGATGAGCCCGTTCCGTGCACCGCTCGAGAGGGTCTTCCGCGGGGCGGTCTCCGGTGCGGGCGCGGATGCCGCCGTGGCGGACGGGGCCGCCGACACCTGCACGGGCGGCGGGGGCCAGGTGACCGCGCCGTCCCGGGTCACGGTGACGGAGCGCTGCACCACGTCGTCGAAGTCCAGCCTCAGCTCGCCGTCCTTCGCGGGGGTCAGCAGGGCCAGGAGGTTCACGAGGTTCGTGCCGTACAGCTGCGAGGCCTGCTGGGGGAGCCGGCCGGGGAGGTCGGTGTAGCCCAGGATGACGACCCCGTTGTCGGTGACCACGCGCTCGCCGGCGACCGAGCCGACGACGTTGCCGCCCTGCGCGGCGGCCATGTCGACGATGACCGAGCCGGGCTTCATCGCGGCGACGTCGGCGGCGGTGAGCAGCACGGGCGCCGCACGCCCGGGGATGAGGGCGGTGGTGATGACGATGTCGACGTCGGCGGCCTGCTCGGAGTAGATCTCGGCCGCGCGGCGGTCGTAGGCCTCGCTCGTCGCCGTCGCGTAGCCGTCGGCGGAGACCCGCTCCTCCTGGCCCCCGAGCTTGTCGAGGGAGACCTCCAGGTACTCGCCGCCGATCGAGCGCACCTGGTCGGCGACCTCGGGGCGGGGATCGGTCGCCCGCACGATCGCACCGAGGCTGGATGCCGCGCCGATCGCCGCGAGTCCCGCCACCCCCGCGCCGGCGACCAGCACCTTCGCCGGCGGCACCTTGCCGGCCGCCGTCACCTGTCCGGTGAAGAACCGGCCGAACTCGTGCGCGGCCTCGACGACCGCGCGGTACCCGGAGATGTTCGCCATGGAGCTGAGGACATCCATCGACTGCGCCCGCGAGATGCGCGGCACGGCGTCCATCGACAGGGCCGTCACCCCCTGCGCCGCCAGCCGGTCGAGCAGATCAGGGCGGAACGCGGGGCTCAGCAGACCGATGAGCGTCGTCCCCGGACGCAGCAGAGCGATGTCGGCGTCCGCCGGTGCGCCGACGGTCAGCACCACGTCGGACGCCCACGCGTCGGCGTGACCGCGGACCTCGGCGCCGGCCTCCGCGTAGGCGGAGTCGGGGAACGACGACGCCGCGCCGGCGCCCGCCTCGACGACGACCTCGTGACCCAGTGCGCGGATCTTCGCGACCGTCGACGGGGTCGCTGCCACGCGCGTCTCCCCGGGCTGCTCGGCGACGACGGCGATACGGGCCATGGTGCTCCTTCGGTTCGCTGCCGTCCGCGGGACCGGCCCCGGGCGACGTTCCCGACTCTAGGGCCCGGGCCCGCACCCGCGGCGGAAAAGTCTCGTGAAAAACCGCGGTTCTTGCATCCGTAGACTCTGAGTCATGACCGCCGCCTCCACGCCCGCGCTCGAAGCCGACCGCCAGGCCCTCATCGGCCTCATCCGCGACGAGGCCGTCTTCCACGGCGACTTCACGCTCTCCAGCGGCAAGAAGGCCTCGTACTACGTGGACATGCGCAAGCTCACCCTCGACCACCGCGCCGCGCCGGCCATCGGGCGCATCATGCTCGACCTCATCCGCGACGTCGACGGCATCGTCGCCGTCGGCGGGCTGACCCTCGGCGCCGATCCGATCGCCAACGCCGTCATGCACGAGTCGGCCCGCACCGACGCGCCGCTGGACGCCTTCGTCGTGCGCAAGGAGCCGAAGGACCACGGCCGCGGTCGACAGGTCGAGGGCGCCGACGTCGTCGGCAAGCGCGTCGTCGTGGTCGAGGACACGTCCACCACCGGACAGTCCGCGCTGAAGGCCGTCGAGGCCCTACGTCGCGAAGGCGCCGAGCCGGTCGCCGTCGCGGTCATCGTCGACCGCAAGACCGGAGCGCAGGCCGCCGTCGAAGCCGCCGGGCTGCAGTGGCTCGCCGCGATCGACCTCGACGACCTCGGCCTGCAGCCGCAGTGACCCCCCGTGGCCGTGACCTCGCCGCAGTGACGCGCGCCGGCGGCCGACACCCTTCCAGGAGCACCCCGTGACCACGTTCGCCCTCGCCCTCGACCTCGGCGGCACCAAGCTCGACGCGGCGCTCGTCGACCCCTCCGGAACCGTGCTCGCCGGCTCGCGCGCCCGCCGGGCCACCGGCCGCGGGATCACCCCCGAGGCGCTGAGTGCCGCGCTCGTCGAGGTCGCCGCCGAGGCGCTGGCCGCGCTGCCGGCGGGCGCCGGGGTGGTCGGTGCCGGGATCGGCAGCGCCGGTCCGGTCGACCGCCGCACGGGCGGCATCGCGCCCGTCAACATGCCCGCTCTCGCCGGCTTCGACCTGGCGGCCGCGGTGACCCGCGCCGTCCGTGCCGCCGGTCTCGACATCCCGGTCGTCCTCGGCCACGACGGCGGGGCGCTGGCTCTGGCCGAGTCGTGGATCGGTGCGGCCGCGGATGCCGTGGCCTCCCTGTCGATCGTCGTCTCCACGGGCATCGGCGGCGGCTTCGTCCTCGACGGCACGCTCATCACCGGCGCATCGGGCAACGCCGGCCACCTCGGTCAGACGCTCGTCGGCGACGTCACCCTCGAGGAGATCGCCTCCGGCCCCGCGAGCATCGCGTGGGCGCAGGCGCAGGGGTGGACCGGCGCGACCGGCATGGAGCTCGGGGCTGCGGCCGCCGCGGGCGACCCCATCGCGCGAGGCGCCGTCGAGCGCTCGGCCCGTGCCGTCGGAATCGGCCTCGCGAACGCGTCGACGCTCGTCGACCTCGACGTCATCTCGATCGGCGGAGGCTTCTCGCACGTCTCGGACGACTACATCGAGCTCGTCGGGCACTCCCTCCGAGACAGCGCCGTGCTGGAGTTCGCCCGGCGCGCGCGGGTCGTCCGCAGCGGTCTCGGCGACGAAGGGCCGCTCATCGGCGCGGCGGCGCTGATTCTCCGTCGCGGCTGAGTGTCAGTCGTCGTCGCGTCCGCGATTGCGGAAGTACTGCACCGCGAACACGACGAGCGTGCTCACCAGCACGAGGCCCGTCGCGGCGAACAGGAGCGTCTGCTCGAACTCGCTCACAGCAGCTCCGGCATCTCGGACTCGACCGGATCGGTCGACAGCAGGTCGGCCACCGAGTCGAGGATCTCGTCGGGGCGGAACGGATAGCGCTCGATCTCCGCATCGTCGGAGATCCCGGTGCGCACGAGGATCGTGTGCAGTCCGGCCTCGATCCCCGCGATGACGTCGGTGTCCATCCGGTCGCCGATCATGCCGGTGTTCTCCGAGTGCGCACCGATCCGGTTCATGGCGGAGCGGAACATCATCGGGTTCGGCTTGCCGACCACGTACGGAGCCTTGCCGGTCGCATGGGTGATGAGGGCGGCGAACGATCCGGTCGCCGGGACCACGCCCTCGGGGGTCGGGCCCGTGGCATCCGGGTTCGTGATGAGGAACCGCGCGCCGGCGTTGATGTGACGGATCGCCTGGGTGATCCGGTCGAACGAGTAGTTGCGCGTCTCTCCGACGACGACGTAGTCGGGGTCGGTCTCGGTCATGACGAACCCGGCCTCGTGCAGGGCGGTCGTCAGGCCCGCCTCGCCGATGACGAACGCCGTGCCGCGGGGGTGCTGCGACTTCAGGAACTCCGCCGTCGCGAGCGCCGAGGTCCAGATCCGGTCCTCGGGCACCTTGAGACCCGATCGCGCCAAGCGGGCGCTCAGATCGCGCGGCGTGTAGAAAGGGTTGTTCGTCAGCACCAGGAAGGGCGTGCCCGTGTCGCGCCACTGCGCGAGAAGCTCGGCCGCCCCCGGGATCGGACGGTTCTCGTGGACGAGAACGCCGTCCATGTCCGTGAGCCAGCACTCGATATCGGCGCGTGTCCGCATGGGGCCAGCCTAACGGGGCTCAGCCGCTCTAGTGTCGGTTGCGTGGCGCGCGACCCGTGGGATCCCGAACGGCTGCCGGACCTCTCCGGCAAGCGGTACCTCGTGACCGGGGCGACCGCCGGGCTCGGCTTCTTCTCCTCGCTGCAGCTCGCCGGCGCCGGCGCCCACGTCATCATGACCGGCCGCAACCCCCATCGCCTCGCCGCCGCGCGCGCCGCGGTCCAGCGTCACTACGGCGAGGCGGACGTGGAGACGCTCCTGCTCGACACGAGCAACCTCGGATCGGTGCGCGCCGCCGCCGCCACCGCCCGCGGCCGGACGGGCCTGCACGGCCTGCTGCTCAACGCCGGGATCGTGCACCCGCCGCGCGACCGCGAGGAGACCCACGACGGGCACGAGATCGTCTTCGCCACCAACGCGCTCGGCCACTATGCGCTGGCGGGGGAGCTGCTGCTGGCGCTCGCCGCCGGGCGCGGCCGGATGGTGTGGGTGGGATCGATGTCGACGTCGCTGACGCCGATGGAGCTCATCGACCCCGAGTTGCAGAACGAGTACACGCCCTGGCGTGCCTACGTGCAGTCCAAGATCGCGACGACGGCGCTCGGGTTCGAGGCGGATCGGCGCCTGCGCGCCGCTCACGTGCCGATCACGAGCGTCGTCGCTCATCCCGGCTACTCCCTCAGTGGGCGCACCCGCGGCATCATCGGGATCAACGCGCCCGGGCGCCTGAAGCGGTTCACCGCGAACCTGCAGGCTCCGATCACCCAGTCCAAGGAGCAGGGCGCCTGGACCCTGGTGCGCGCGCTGGTCGACCCCGCCGTCGAGGGCGGCCAGTTCTGGGGTCCTGCGCGGGGCGTCAGCGGCCTGCCGCGGCTGGCGACGCCCTCCCGGGGTACACGCGATCCGGAGCTCGCTGCGCGGCTGTGGCACTACTGCGAGCACGCCACCGGCACCGTGTGGCCGTACCTGAAGGCCAGCAAGGCCCGCCGCCGCTGAGCGCCGCCGCGTGAGCGCCGCCGCCGGGTCGCCGCCGCGGTGTCGCCGCCGCGGTGCGTGTCCCACTTTGCATGTCCCACTTTGCGTGTCCCACGGTGCATGTCCCACGGTGCGTGTCCCACTATCGGTGGTTTCGAGGCCCCAGAAGCGGCCGAAAGTGGGACATGCCCTGCAGGAAGTGGGACATGCACCGCGGTAAGTGGGACATGCCCGGTGGGGCGGTGGGGCGGTGAGGCGGTGGGGCGGCGGGTCAGGCGGTGAGCCACACGGCGGCGGACGCGCCGGCCGGGAGGGTGAGCGGCGCACCGCCGTCGACCGCGACCGCGCCGGGGGCGGTGACGGTGACGGTGTGGCCGACGTCGATGCCGGCCCGCTCGAGGGAGCGCAGCAGGGCGGGGTCCCGGTCGCTCACGCGCAGCACGCGGCCGGTGTGACCCTCGGGTGCCGCGTCGAGGCGCAGGAACGGCACGCGATCGACGCGTCCCTCGGCATCCGGGATCGCATCGCCGTGCGGGTCGAACCGCGGATGCCCGAGCCGCTCCGAGATGCCCTCCAGCAGCCGGTCGCTGATCGCGTGCTCGAGCACCTCGGCCTCGTCATGCACCTCGTCCCACGCGTAGCCGAACTCGCGCACGAGCCACGTCTCGATGAGGCGGTGCCGGCGGATGATCGCCGCCGCGCGGCGCTGTCCGGCATCCGTCAACGCGATCGGCCCGTAGGGCCGGTGCGACACCAGGTCCTGCGCCGCGAGCTTCTGCACCATCTCGGTCACGCTCGACGGGGCGAGGCCGAGCTCGGCCGCCAGCTGAGACGGCGTGATGTGCGCGCTCTGCCACTCGGTGTGGTGGTAGATCGTCTTCAGGTAGTCGTCGATCGCGGCGGAAGGCACGCTCCAGGCTATCCGCCCGAGAACACCAGCCACAGGAGCACGAGGTTCAGCGTGATGAGGAACACGGATGCCGCGACTCCCACCGCCGTCGTGACCAGGCGGTTGCGGTACACCCCGAGCACGTCCTTCCGCGCGGTGAGGGCGACGAGCGGGACGAGCGCGAAGGGGATGCCGAAGCTCAGCACCACCTGGCTGAGCACGAGCGCGAGGGTCGGGTCGACGCCCGCGGCGAGGATCGCGAGCGCCGGGACGAGGGTGATCAGTCGCCTGGCCAGCAGCGGGATCCGCACGCGCAGCAGGCCCTGCATGATCTCCGCGCCGGCGTAGGCGCCGACCGCGGTGCTCGCCAGACCGCTCGCGAGCAGACCCACCGCGAAGAGCGTCGCCACGACCGGACCGATGCCGTCGCGGAGGGCCGCGTAGGCGCCCTCGAGACTGTCGGTGCCGGGCACCCCCGAGAGCGCCGATGCGGCCAGCAGCAGGATCGCGAGGTTCACCGTGCCGGCGATCGCCAGGGCGATGGTGACGTCCCAGCGGGTCGCCCGGAGCAGGCGCGGCGTGGCGATGCCGCGGTCGGCCGGGGCGGCGGTGTCCGCGGTGAAGCGGTCACGAGCCAGCGCGCTGTGGGCGTAGATCGCGTGCGGCATGATCGTCGCACCGAGGATGGATGCCGCCAGCAGCACGGAGTCGGTGCCCTCGAAGCGCGGGACGAGACCGGCGGCGACGCCCGCGGCGTCCGGCGGCGACGCGAACACCCCGTAGGTGAAGCCGAACGCGATGATCAGCAGCAGCCCGATGACGACGAACTCGAAGCTGCGCGCGCCGCGCCGCTGCTGCACCAGGAGGAGGGCGAGCGAGACGGCGCCGGTGGCCAGCCCGCCCCACAGGAGCGGGACTCCGAACAGCAGCCACAGCGCGACGGCTCCGCCGATCACCTCGGCGATGTCGGTGGCCATCGCCACGAGCTCGGCCTGCAGCCAGTAGGCGCGGCGGCCCCAGCGGCTCCGGATGCGCTCGCCGAGGGTCTCGGCGAGGCTCCGGCCCGTGACGACGCCGAGCTTCGCGGACAGGTACTGGATGAGCCAGGCCAGGACGTTCCCCAGCACGACGACCCAGACGAGCAGGTACCCGTAGCGGGCGCCGGCGGTCATGTTGCTCGCGACGTTGCCCGGATCGAGGTAGGCGACGCCGGCGACGAGGGCGGGCCCGAGCAGCCACGCAGTCCGGCCGCGGCGCACGCCGCGCCCGGTCGAGGCGTGTCCGGCCTCGGTCGAGGCCCCGGCATCCACATATTTCGGCATGCCGAAAACTATAGCGGCAGATTTCGGCTCACCGAAAGAACGGGCGCGTCTGCTCAACTCCTTCGATCCGGGGCTGCCAGCCGATGACGCCCCCGTCGTCCCGCGGCAGGCGGCGCCGGCGCAAGCCCGATCGAAGGAGTTGCGCAGGTGACAGCGCCGCGCGGGGAGAGGCCGCGTCGGCGGTAGCCTGGGCGCGTGACTGACCCCGCCGGAGACCTGGAGCCGCGCGCGGGATCGGACCTGGAGCCGCGCGCGGGGTCGGACCTGGGGTCGGACGTGGAGCCGGAGCTCCCCGTCGGTGTCGGGCCGTGGCCCGGGGGCCCCGACGCGTGGCCCGACGACACGCGTTACGACCCGCAGCTGCTCGCCGACGGCGACCGCCGCAACGTCGTCGACCGCTACCGGTACTGGACCATGGCGGCGATCGTCGCCGATCTCGATGCGCACCGGCATCCGTTCCACGTCGCGATCGAGAACTGGCAGCACGACATGAACATCGGCTCGATCGTCCGCAGCGCCAACGCATTCGGGGCGGCCGAGGTGCACATCATCGGCAGGCGCCGATGGAACCGCCGGGGCGCGATGGTCACCGACCGCTACCAGCACGTGCGCCACCACGAGGACGTCGCCGCGTTCGCCGCCTGGGCCGCGGACGCCCGCATCCCCGTGGTCGCGGTCGACAACGTGGACGGCTCTGTGCCCATCGACCGCGCCGTCCTGCCCGAACGCTGCGTGCTCCTGTTCGGGCAGGAGGGGCCGGGGCTGTCGGCCGAGGCGCTGTCGGCCGCCGACATGGTCGTCGAGATCACCCAGTACGGCTCGACGCGCTCGATCAACGCGAGCGCCGCCGCGGCCGTCGTCATGTACGACTGGTGCCGCCGCTGGGCGTGACCCCCCCGCCGCCGCAGCTCCCCCCCCGCCGCCCCCGCCCCCACCTCCGCCGCAGCCCCCGCTGTCCCACTTTCCGCAGGGCATGTCCCACATTCGGTCGGCGAAGGGCGCCAGAATCAGCCGAAAGTGGGACATGCGCCGCCGTCGCGAGTCGCAGGGGCGCAGGCCGCCGCGCGGCGACTAGACCGCGACGGCGAGCCACTCGGACCGGCGCACGCGCCAGCCGAGCGTGACCAGCCGGGCGAGCATGTACACGCCGAAGAAGCACACCGACAGCCAGGCGAGACCGGCGGCGCCGGTCGGCCCCAGGAGCGCCACCAGAACGAGTGCGGGCGCATAGGGGAGGAGGTTCAGGGCGCCGACGATCGCCAGATACCGGACGTCGCCGGCCCCCATCAGCACACCGTCGAGCACGAAGACGACGCCGCACACCGGCTGCGCGACGGCGAGCACCAGCAGTGACGGCTGCACGAGACCGGCCACCAGCGGATCGCCCGTGAACACGAGGCCGATGACGCCCGACAGCGCCGCGATCGCCGCTCCGACCAGGACGCCGAACCAGGCTCCCCACGCGACCGTGCGGCCGATCACCCGCCGCACGAACGGCTCGTCGCCGGCGCCCAGTCCGCGGCCGATCAGCGCCTGGGCCGCGATCGCGAGCGCATCGAGGGCGAACGCCGCGGTCGAGAAGATCGTGAAGGCGACCTGCCACGCGGCGAGCTCCTCGGTGCCGATCCCGGTCGCGACGACCACCGTGGCCAGGAACGCGACGCGCAGCGACACCGTCCGCAGGAACAGCCATCCCCCCGATCGGGCGGAGCCGCGCATCCCGTCGCGCTGCGGGAGGACGGATGCCGCGTGCCGTCGCGCGAGGCGGCCCACCACCAGCGCGTAGGCGCCGACCATGCCCCATTGCGCGGCCACGGTGCCGGCCGCCGACCCCGCGATCCCCCAGCCGAAGCCGTAGATGAACAGCCAGTTGAGGAGCGCGTTGGCGGCGAAGCCGAATCCCGCGATCCACAGCGGGGTCACGGTGTCCTGCATGCCGCGGAGGAGGCCCGTGGCGGCGAACACGATCAGCATCGCCGGAAGGCCCCACATCGACAGCTGAAGGTAGATCCGCGCCTGCTCCGCCACATCCGGGCTCGCCCCGAACAGGCCGACGAGCCCGGGGGTGAGCGCCGATCCCGCCACGGCGAGGATCGCGCCGAGGCCCAGCGCGAGCCATAGACCGTCGATGCCCGCCCGCACCGCGCTCGTGTGGTCGCCCGCGCCGAAGCGGCGGGCGACGGCCGGCGTCGTGGAGTACGCGAGGAACACCATCAGCCCGACGATCGTCTGAAGCACGGCCGAGGCGATCCCGAGGCCCGCCAGCGGCACGACGCCGAGATGCCCGACGAGCGCGGCATCGACGATGAGGAACATCGGCTCGGCGACGAGCGCTCCCAGGGCGGGGACGGCCAGGCGCAGGATCTCCCGGTTGAGGGTGAGGGCGGCCATGACTCCGAGCCTAGGGGCGCGGGGCGACACCGGCCCGCCGCCTAGGCTGGAAGGACCGACGGACGACCCGGACGACCGCAGGAGGTGGGGCATGACGCTGCCGCGGATCGCACCGCGCCTGAACCGGCTCCGGGGGCGCCTGCCCCTGTGGGCGCGGGTCCTGCTCGATGTCGCCGCCGTCGTCCTGGGCGCGGTGCTGGCGGTCCGGCCCACGACAGCCCTCGACGTGCTCGCCCTGCTGCTGGGCGGCGGCATGGTGCTGGCCGGCATCCTGCAGTTCTTCGACGACGCCGGTCCCGACGCGCCCCGCGCGCGCTGGCGGTTCGCGCTGGTGGGCGTGTGGCTGGCGGCCGGCCTCTTCGTGCTGCTGTGGCCGGGCCTGACCGTGCGGGTGGCGGCGGTGCTGGTCGGCGGCTCGCTGCTCCTGGCGGGGGCTCTCGGCGTCGTCGGCGCCTTCCGGCGGGGGCGAGGTCTCGACGCGCGGATCGCCGACGCCGCCTTCGGCACCTCGGGACTCATCTTCGGCGCCGTGGCCCTCGCCTGGCCCGACATCACCCTGTTGGTGGCGGCCGCCGCGTCGGGCGTGTGGCTCATGGCCCAGGGGATCGCGGGGCTGTGGACGCTGCTGCGCGCCCGACGCGATCGCCGCGGCCGCGCTGCGTCGGGACGACACCGGCCCGCGCGCCGGTGGGGGCGGACGGTGGTCGCGCTCGGCGCCGTCGCCCTCGCGGTGACCGCCGCGCTCGTGACGACGCCGCTGAGCGAGGGATCGACGGTCGTCGACGAGTTCTACGCCGCGCCGCGTGACGCCCCGGACGAGCCCGGCCGGCTGATCCGCGCGGAGCCGTTCACGAACCAGATCCCCGCCGATGCCACGGCCTGGCGGATCCTGTACACGACCACCGGCGTCGACGGCGAGGTGCGGGTGGCCAGCGGCCTCGTCGTCGTGCCGCGCAAGGGCGAGGGGCCGTGGCCGGTCATCGACTGGAACCACGGGACCACCGGCTACGCCCAGCACTGCGCGCCGTCGCTGATGGAGCGTCCGTTCTGGGCGGGGGCGCTGTTCCAGCTGCCGCAGGTGATCGACCAGGGCTGGGCGCTGGTCGCGACGGACTACATCGGTCTGGGCACCGAAGGCCCCCATCCCTATCTCGTCGGGCCGGCGAGCGCGTACGCCTCCCTCGACGCGGTCCGCGCCGCCCACGAGCTCGAGGAGGCGCACCTCAGTGTGAACACCGTGGTCTGGGGTCACTCCCAGGGCGGCGGCGCGGCGCTGTGGACCGGTGCTCTGGCCCGCTCGTACGCGCCCGAGCTGTTCCTGCGCGGGGTCGCGGCGCTGGCACCCGCCGCCGAGCCGGCCTCGCTGGTCGCCCATCTCACGGGCGTGGTCGGCGGGAGCATCTTCACCTCGTTCGCCTTCGCGTCGTACGAGGCGATCTACGACGACGTCACCTACCGCGAGTACATCCGTCCCGGGGCGGAGGTGACGGTCCGCGCCATGTCGGAGCGCTGCCTGAGCGACCCGGGAACCCTGGTGTCGGCGGTGGCCTCGATCGGCCTGTCCACCGACCCCGAGCTGTTCGCGACCTCGCCGGCCACCGGCCCGCTGGGCCGGCACCTGCGGGAGAACTCGCCGCCGCCGACCGTGAGCGCACCGGTGCTGGTGGCCCAGGGCGGCACCGACGGCATCGTGCGGCCGGCGGCCCAGCGTCCCCTGGTCGAGCGCTTCTGCGAGGCTGGGCAGCTGCTGGACTACCGGCTCTACGAGGGCTTCGGCCACACCCAGATCGTCGAGCTGACGTCCTCGCCGCTGCGGGAGGACCTCCTCGCCTGGACGGCCGAGCGCTTCGCCGGGGCGCCCGTCGCGTCCGGATGCCAGGAGAGCGTGATCCCGTCCCCGTGACGATCTTCGCCCTGGCGATCTTGGTCGCGGGCGGCGGACCCCGGGAGGTCGCGCCGTATCCTGGATGCCATGACCGATACCTCCCTCCGTTCGGGCATCGTGCTCGCCGAACTCAGCTCTGAGATCCGCCCCCAGGACGACCTGTTCCGTCACGTGAACGGGGCCTGGCTGGAGCGCACCGAGATCCCGGACGACAAGGCCCGCTGGGGATCGTTCCACCTCATCGCCGAGCAGGCCGAGAAGGACGTCCACGCGATCATCGAGGAGGCGCAGTCGGCCGAGCCCGGCACCGAGGCGCGCAAGCTCGGCGACCTCTACGCGAGCTTCATGGACACGGCCCGCATCGAGGAGCTCGGCGCCGCGCCCCTGCAGGAGCAGCTGGCGCGGGTCGACGCGATCGACGGCATCCCGTCGCTCCTGCGCACCGTCGGCGAGCTGGAGCGCGAGGGGGTGGGCGGCTTCCTCGGCACTTACATCGAGCCCGATCCCGGCAACCCGCAGCGCTACGTGGTCTTCTTCGTGCAGGGCGGCCTGTCGCTGCCGGACGAGAGCTACTACCGGCTGGAGAACTTCGACAAGACCCGCGTCGCGTTCCGCGCGTACGTGCAGACGGTGCTCGGTCTGGCCGGAGCCGTCGACCCCGACGCGCAGGCCGACCGCGTGCTCGCCCTCGAGACGGAGCTCGCCTCGCACCACTGGGACAACGTCCGCAGCCGCGACGCCGTGGCGACGTACAACCTGATGACGTGGGATGCCGTGCGGGAGCTGATCGGGGTCGACCTCGATCCGTGGCTGACGGCCGTGGCATCCGGTCACGAGGACGGCTTCGCCGAGATCGACGTCAACCAGCCGAGCTACCTCGAGGGCCTGGGCGGGCTGCTGACCGAGGAACGCCTGGAGGACTGGAAGGCGTGGCTGCGGCTGCATGTCGTCCGCTCGTCGGCGCCGTTCCTGTCGGCCGCGTTCGTCGACGCCAACTTCGCCTTCTACGGCACCGAGCTCACGGGCGTGCCGGTGAACCGGGAGCGCTGGAAGCGGGGCGTGGGCTTCGTCGAGGCGGCGATGGGCGAGGCGGTCGGCAAGGTGTACGTCGAACGGCACTTCCCGCCGGCGGCGAAGGAGGCGATGGACGAGCTCGTCGGGAACCTCATCGAGGCGTACCGGCAGTCGATCTCGCGGCTGGAGTGGATGACGGAGGCGACCCGGGAGCGCGCCCTCGAGAAGCTCGCCGCCTTCACACCGAAGGTCGGCTACCCCGTGACGTGGAAGGACTACGGCGCCCTGGCGGTGGATGCCGACGATCTCATCGGGAACGTCCGTCGCACCAACGCGTGGGAGCACGAGCGTCAGCTCGCCAAGCTCGGCCGGCCGATCGATCGCGACGAGTGGTACATGACCCCGCAGACCGTGAACGCGTACTACAACCCGCTCATGAACGAGATCGTGTTCCCGGCGGCGATCCTCCAGTACCCGTTCTTCGACCTGGAGCGCGATGCCGCCGCCAACTACGGCGGCATCGGCGCGGTGATCGGCCACGAGATCGGCCACGGCTTCGACGACCAGGGGAGCGCCTTCGACGGCACCGGCGCCCTCAACGACTGGTGGACCGATGCGGACCGCGCCGCGTTCCAGGAGCGGACGGCGGCCCTCATCGAGCAGTACAACGCGCTCGTCCCCCTCGGCCTCGCCGCCGAGCACACCGTCAACGGCGCCCTCACGATCGGCGAGAACATCGGCGACCTGGGCGGGCTCGGCATCGCGATCAAGGCTTACCGGCTGCACCTCGCGGCCACCGGGGAGGACGCCGACGGTCCGGTCATCGACGGGCTGACGGGCATCCAGCGCCTGCTGCTGAGCTGGGCGCAGATCTGGCAGCAGAAGGGCCGGGATGCCGAGACGATCCGGCTGCTCACCATCGACCCGCACTCGCCGAACGAGTTCCGGTGCAATCAGATCGTCCGCAACGTCGACGAGTTCTACACGGCGTTCGATGTGAACGACGGCGACGGGCTCTGGCTCGACGCCGACAAGCGCGTCACCATCTGGTGAGGCGCGCCGCGCGAGCGGCACCCGCAGGCCCCGGGCACGACGTGCAGGATGATCGGGGCGAACCCCCCAGCGGAAGGATCAGCGTGAACGCGGCCGAGCCGTTCGAGTCCCACGCTCCTGCCGTCGCGGCCTCCTCGCTGCGACGCGACACCGCCCGAGGCGATCTCCGCGCCGGCTCCCGACCCCGTCGATCCGGCGCCGGGCGCCGGTCGTTCACCGCGACGCTGCGCGCCCTCGACGACCTCGCCGCCTCGGGCGCCCAGGTGTCGGTGCATGTCACCGACCTCGACCGCGGCACCGAGGTGCTCGCCGGCGACGACCATCTGACGCTGCCCGTGGGCGGCATCGGCGTCGTGCCTCTGCTCATCGAAACCGCCTCGCAGCTGGAGACGGGCACGCTCGACGCCCTCGAGATCGTGGACCGCTCATCGGTGGATCCGGTCGAGGTGGGAGGACTGTGGCGGCACCTGAAGGCACCCGCGCTGCCCGTGTGCGATCTCGCCGTGCTCGCCGCCGCCGCCGGCGATGCGATCGCGGCCAACGCGCTGCTCTCCCGTGTCGGGCTGGAAGCGGTGCGCGAGCGGATCGAGCGGATCGGCCTGGTCCGCACGGCGCTCATGGACGGCTTCCGCGACCGCCGCGGTCCCGACGACGCCCCGCACGTCGCGCTGGCCTCCGCGGGGGAGCTGACGACCCTGTTCCGAGCGCTCGTGAACGCGCAGGTCGTCTCGCCCGCCGTCAGCGCGCAGGTGTCGGAATGGCTGAGCCTCGGCCACGACCTGTCGCTCGTGGCGTCCGCGACCGGGCTCGACCCGTTCGCCCACGACGACGACCGCCACCAGCTGCTGTTCGTCAACAAGACCGGGCGCGCGGACGGCGTCCGGGCCGAGGCGGGGGCGCTGGCCGGACCGCGTGCCGGGGTCGCCTACGCGCTCATCGTCTGCTTCGACGACCTTTCGATGGCCCACCGGCTGCGCGCCCACGAGGCGTTCCGCATCCTCGGTCTCGAGCTCATGGAGTACGTCTACTGACCACCCCGCCCGCCGTTGTCCCGCTTACCGCAGGCCATGTCCCACATTCGGCGGTTACGCCGGTCTCATACAGCCGAAAGTGGGACAGTGTCGGGTCGCGCACGACGGATGCGTCGACCCGCTGCGCTCGGCATCAGAAGATGATGGTGTGGTTGCCGTGGCGGATCACGCGGTCCTGCGCGTGCCACAGCACGGCGCGGGAGAGCACCTGGCGCTCGACGTCGGCCCCGCGGCGGGCGAGCTCGGTGGTGGTCTCGGCGTGGGTGACGCGGATGGTGTCCTGCTCGATGATCGGACCCTCGTCGAGATCGCTCGTGACGTAGTGGCTCGTCGCGCCGATGAGCTTCACGCCGCGCTCCTTCGCCTTCTTGTACGGCTCGGCGCCGATGAAGGCGGGCAGGAAGGAGTGGTGGATGTTGATGACGGGCACGCCGAGCTGCTCGAGGAAGTCCGGCGACAGGATCTGCATGTAGCGGGCGAGGACGACGAAGTCGACGTTGCCGACCAGCAGCTTCAGGATCTCCGCCTCCGACGCCGACTTGTCGGGTCCTGCGACCGACGGCACGTGGAAGAAGGGCACGCCGAAGCTGCGGACGTCCTCGGCCGTCGTGGTGTGGTTGGAGATCACCATCGGGATGGTCACCGGCAGGTCGCCGCGGCGGTGCCGCCACAGGAGGTCGAGCAGGCAGTGGTCCTGCTTGGAGGCGAGGATCGCCATGCGCTTGGGCACGGACTGGTCGGTGAGCGACCACTCGAGCTCGAACGCGGCGAGGGTGCGGTCGACCTCCGCCTCGATCTGCGGCCGGTCCGCCGCGAAATCGGGACGGTGGAACACGACCCGCTGGAAGTACGCCCCGCCGCGCGGGTCGTCGGAGTACTGGTCGAACGCGACGATGTTGCCCCCGATCCGGGTGATCATCGCCGAGACGGCGGCGACGATGCCGGGCGTGTCCTTGCCGTGCACGATGAGGCAGGCGTGGGCGGGGAGCAGGTGCGGGTTGTGCACGGGAGGCATGCATCGATTCTGCCGTGTCCGGGCGGATGCCACGGCATCCGGCGGCGGCGGTGATGTCGACCGCCCACCCGTTCGGCTACGTCCGTCGCCCCGCCGAGACGACGGCGGGAGCCGAGCGCCGCAGGTACTCGGCCACCGCGTCGCGGCTCTTCGTCAGGCACGCCAGGCGGTCCTCGAGAGCGGAGAGCTCTGCCGCGAGCTCTGCCGCGAGCTCGCGCGAGCACTCGGGCGGCAGGCCGTCGGCGCACTGCTGCTCGATGTCGAGCACGATCTTCGTCATGCGGGTGGACAGGCCGGCCTGCACCAGACCGCGCACCCGTTCGGCGCGGTCGACGGCTGCGTCGGTGTAGTCGCGGTAGCCGTTGCCGGCCCGAGGGGCGTCGATGAGGCCCTGCTGCTCGTAGTAGCGCAGCATGCGGGTCGGAATGCCGGTGCGTGCGGACAGTTCGCCGATCTTCATGACAGCCACCTTGACATTGACATTGATGTCAAAGTCTACGCTCGTCCCATGAGCACCGACACCCTCGCCACGGTCGTCGCCGAGCCGCGCGCGCGACTGCCGATCGGCCCGCTGCTGCTGCTGAGCTTCGCCGTCTTCCTCACGGTCACCGTGGAGACACTCCCGGCGGGTCTCCTGACCGAGATGAGCGGCGACCTCGGGGCCACCGCCGACGAGATCGGCATGCTCATCTCGGTGTGGGCGCTCACCGTCATCGTGACGAGCATCCCCCTCACGAGGCTGCTCCGTCGCGTCGACCGCCGCCTCGTCATCTCGGGAGCCCTCGTGGTGTTCGCGGCGGCCAATCTGGCGACCGCGCTGTCCCCGACCCTCGCGGTCGCGATGGCGACGCGAGTGGGGGCCGCGGTCGCGCACGGCGTCTTCTGGGCGGTCGTCATCGTCTATGCGACCTCGCTCCTCCCGCGCAGCCACTGGGGGCGGGGGCTCGCCCTCGTCACGGCGGGCGGCACCGCGGCGACCGTCGTCGGGCTGCCGCTGGGCACGGCGCTCGCCCAGGCGGCCGGCTGGCGGTGGGCGTTCGTCGTCGCGGCGGCCGCGGCGCTCCTCGCCGGCGTGGTGATCGCGCTCGCGATGCCGCGGAGCACCGCCGCAGCGGTCGCCGAGGATGCCGCGCCGGTCGGTCGCGACCGCTCCCTCGTGCCGCTCCTGGTCTTCGGCGCGGCGGCGATCCTCATCGCGACCGGTCAGTTCACCTCGTTCACCTACATCCGGCCCTACCTCGAGATCGCGGCCGGATTCGATCCCGCGTGGGCCGCTCCGCTCCTGTTCGCGTACGGCGCGACCGGTCTCGTCGGCGTCGCCCTCGCCGGAGTGCTCGCCGACCGGATGCCGCGCGCCGCGCTCACCTTCACCGTCGGACTCTTCGTCGTCGCTTTCGTCGCCCTCGCGGCACTGCCGACCCAGCCGGTCGCGGTCGTGGCCGCGCTCGCGACGTGGGGCGCGGCGATGGGGGCGCTGTTCCCGCTCCTTCAGTCGACGCTCATGCGCGTGGCCACCGAGCGCACCCGGATGCTCGCGAGCGCCGGCATCGTCGTCTTCTTCAACGCCGGCATCACGATCGGCCCCTGGTGGGGCGGCCGCCTCGTCGAGGCCTCGCCGACGGCGCCGCTCGTGGCGTCCGCGGGCCTGCTGCTGGGGGCGGGGACGCTCATCGTGGTCGGACTCGTCCTCGCGCGCCAGGCGCTCCGGCCCGGGGCGGCGGTTAGCGGACGCCCTTCATGAGCGCGAGCACGGGCTTGACCGCCAGCAGCAGCGCGACGCCGACGCCCGCCGCGATGAGTCCGAGGGTCGCGAAGTAGGGCACCTCGTTCTCGGGGTCGTAGAGGGTCGCCAGCTGTCCCGCGACCGCCGTGCCGAGCGACACCGACAGGAAGAACAGCGCCACCATCTGCGTGTGGAACCGCTCGGGAGCGAGCTTGGTCGTCACGGAGAGCCCGACCGGCGAGAGCAGCAGTTCGGCGACCGTGAACACGAGCAGGATGCCGATGATCGCCAGCAGCGGCGTCGAGTTCTGACCACCGCCGGAGAAGGGGAGGAACAGCAGGAACGCCGCGCCCATGACGATTGCGCCGAAGCCGAACTTCACCGGCGTGGACGGCTGACGGTCGCCGAGCTTCGTCCACACCCACGCGAAGACCCCCGACAGCACGATGATGAACACCGGGTTGATCGACTGCACCCAGGGGACGGGCATCTCCCAGCCGAAGAGGCTCCGGTCCAGGCGCTGGTCGGAGTAGAAGGTCAGCACCGTGAACTGCTGCTGGTACAGCGACCAGAACGCCACGGAGGTGAGGAACAGCGGCAGGAAGCCCCAGACGCGCGAGCGCTCGACCGTCGTGATCCGGCGGCTGGAGAGGATGACCGCGAAGTAGGCGACGGCGGCCGCGATGACGGCGACGATGACCACGAGGGCGAGGTTGTCGGCGCGGATCACCCCCACGAGCACCAGCAGCACAATGACCGCGATCGCCGCGACGGCGATCCCGATCATGAGCGGGTAGCGGCTGCGGGGAAGCGGATTCGGGACCACGCCGGCCGCGGCGGGGAGTCCCCGGCGGCCGAACGAGTACTGCAGGAGGCCGGCGGCCATGCCGACGGCGGCGAGGCCGAAGCCCCAGTGGAAGCCGAGGGTGTCCTGCAGGAGTCCGGTCAGCAGGGGACCGGCGAAGGCGCCGAGGTTGATGCCCAGATAGAAGAGCGAGAACCCGGCATCCCGCCGCGGGTCCTCGGGCCGGTACAGCGTCCCCACGACGCTCGTGGCGGTGGCCTTGAGGCCGCCCGAGCCGATCGCGACGAGCACGAGACCGACGCCGACGCCGACGAAGCCGGGCAGGAGCGCCAGGGCGATGTGGCCCGCCATGATGACGATCGCGCTGAGGAACAGCACCCGTTCGGCGCCCAGCAGGCGGTCGGCGATCCACGCCCCGAGGATCGTCGAGAGGTAGACGGCGCCGCCATAGGCGCCGACGATGCTGGCGGCGACGGTCTGGTCCACCCCGAGCCCGCCGTCGGCGACCGAGAAGTACAGATAGATGAGGAGGATCCCCTGCATGCCGTAGAAGCTGAACCGCTCCCACATCTCCACGCCGAAGACATGCGCCAGCGCCCACGGCTGACCGAAGAACCTGGTGTCGCGGTCGCGGTCGCGGTCGCGGTCGCGGTCGGTGCGGATGCGGGGGTCGTCCATCCTTCGAGGCTAGCCCCGGCCCGGGTGCCCTGTCAGGCCGGGCGGTGCCAGGTCGGGGATCAGGACGGCAGCGACGGGTGCGCCTCGGCGGCAGGCCGGGTCGGGATGAAGGCGGCGACCACGAGGGCGATCACGGCCGCGCCGCCGCCGAGGGCGAACGACAGCTGGAACGCGGCCGCCGTCGGCACCTGCACGCCGTCCTGCGTCGTCGACATCGTCGCCAGCACGGCGCCGATGATGGCGGCCGCCGTGCTCGTGCCGAGCGAGCGGAACAGGGCGTTCAGGCCGTTCGAGGCTCCGGTCTCGCTCTGCGGCACGGAGCGCATGATGAGCATCGGCATCGCCGCGTAGCCGAAGCCGATCCCCACGCCGACGAGGATGTTGGCGCCGAGCAGATGCCACACCTCCGACGAGAACAGCAGCGTGAAGCCGTAGGCGACGATGAGGGCCACCGCGCCGAGCACGAGGAGGCGCCGCGGGCCGACGGTGCGGGCCAGGCGGCCGGAGTAGGGCGAGAGCACCATCATCACGAGGCCCGCCGGCATGATCACCAGGCTCGCCAGGAGCAGTGACAGCCCGAAGCCGGCCGGCGGCGGGAGCTCCAGCAGCTGCGGATACGACACGTTCGAGGAGAACAGCGAGAACCCCATCGCCACCGAGGCGATGTTCGTCAGGAGTACGGGACGGCGGGCCGCGACGCGCAGGTCCAGGAGCGGCTCGTCGATGCGCAGCTCGAACCATCCCCACACCAGCAGCACCGCGATGCCGCCGAGTCCGAAGGCGAGCACCGGCGGAGACGTCCACCCCCACTCGTTGCCGCGCGAGATCGCCAGGAGGATCCCGGTGAGCCCGACGGCGAGTCCCGCGGCGCCCGCGTAGTCGAACCTGCCGGCGGTGCGCAGCACGCTCACCGGGACGATCCACACCACCAGCGCGAACACGACCGCGCCCAGTCCCGCCGACATCCAGAAGAGGGCGTGCCAGTCGGCGTACTGGGTGACGAGCGCGCTCAGCGGCATCCCGAGGGCGCCCCCGACGCCGAGCGTCGCGCTGATGAGGGCGATGGCGCTGTCGACGCGGTCCTCGTGGAGGATGTCGCGGAGGATCGAGATGCCGAGCGGTACCACCCCGGTCACGGCGCCCTGCAGGCCGCGGCCGATGATGACCCCGACGATGCCGGGCGACAGCGCCGCGATGACCGAGCCGAGCACCAGGGCGGCGAGCAGCACCAGCACGATGCGGCGCTTGCCGTACATGTCGCCGAGGCGTCCGGCGATCGGGGTCACGACGGCGGCGACGAGCAGGGTCACGGTCACGACCCACGCCGTGTCCTCACGGCTCGCGTGGAGGAGCTCGGGCAGCCGCGCCTGGATCGGGACGACCAGCGTGAACATGAACGAGGAGGACAGGCCGGCGATGGCGAGGACCGCGACGACCGCGCCCTGCGGCGGCTTCCGGGTGAGGCGACGGCGGGCATCCTCATCACGGTTCACCGATTCAGGCTATCCGCGCTGCAGGGGTGCGAGGGCCGTGAGCGGGGCCAGCCTCGGTGGGGGGTGGGGGGCGGTGCCGGCTCGCGCCCCTGCGCGGACTAGGGTGCTGGCATGGCCGACTTCGAAGACGCCGCCGCCCCCGAGGGCATCGAGATCCGACCCCTCGACACCGTCGAGGAGGTGTTCACCGCCTCCGAGGTCCTCTCCCGGGTGTGGGGCGGTGATCGGACCGGGATGCCGCCGAACCTGCTGCGGGCACTCGCGCACTCGGGCAACTACGCCGTCGGCCTCTATGACGGCGACCGCATGATCGGCGCGTCGGTCGCGTTCTTCGCGGCGCCCGCGGCGCGGTCGATGCACTCGCACATCACGGGCGTCCTCGACGGCTACCGCTCGCAGGGGCTCGGCCGCGTCCTCAAGCAGCACCAGCGCGCGTGGGCCTTCGCGCACGACGTGGGGCACATCACCTGGACCTACGATCCGCTCGTCGCCCGCAACGCGCACTTCAACCTCTACGTGCTCGGCGCCCGTGCCACCGAGTACCTCGTCGACCACTACGGGCCGATGGACGACGGCGTCAACCGCGGCGACGAGTCCGACCGGCTCATGATCTCGTGGGCGCTCGCCGCTCCGGCCGCGCCGCCGCGCGAGGAGGACGTCGTGACCACGGTCGCCGTCCCGCGCGACATCGAGCAGCTGCGCCGCGACGATCCCGCCGAGGCGCTGGACTGGCGCTACCGCGTCCGCGACGCATTCCAGGGACTGCTCGCCGACGGGTTCGTCGTGGGCGGCTTCGACGACCGCGGCTACCTGTTCGTGCGCGCCTGAGCGCGTCCGCGGACGCGCGCGGAGGCGGAGGTGCGCGCCGGATGCGGAGGTTTCCTGCCATTCGATCCGAATCCGGTGCCAATCTCCGGATCCGGAGCAGCCGGCGCGGGGGACCGGTCGTAGGCTGACGCGCATGTCAGACCTCAGCGAGCGCCCCGCCGGCCGTGACGACGGAGCTGATGCCGCGCGCCCGCGCGTCGTCGACCTCAGTCACCCGATCCGCGCCGGCCTGGTGACCTACCCCGGCCTCCCCGCGCCGACCATCACGTCCCACCTGACGCGGGAGGACTCCCGCGCGAAGTACGCGCCGGGGACCGAGTTCGCGATGGATGTCATCACCATGATCGGCAACACCGGGACCTATCTCGACGCGCCGTTCCACCGCTACGCGGAGGGTGCCGACCTGGCCGGCCTCGACCTCGCGACCCTCGTCGGGCTGCGCGCCGAGGTGTTCCACCTGGAGGACGCCTGGTCGGCGGACAGCCGCGGCATCCGCGCCGACGCGCTCCTCGGCCGTGACGTGCGCGGCGCCGCGGTGCTGCTGCACACCGGCTGGGACCGACACTTCGCCACGCCGGCTTACGCCTCGGGCGCGCCGTACCTCACGGAGCAGGCGACGCGCCACCTCGTCGACGCGGGCGCGGCGCTCGTCGGCATCGACTCGCTCAACATCGACGACACCGAGAGCGGTGGGGAGCGGCCGGCGCACACCCTGCTGCTCGCCGCCGGCGTGCACGTCGTCGAGCACCTGACCCGCCTCGACGCGGTCCCCTCCCGCGGCGCGCGGTTCACGGCCGCCCCGCCGGCGGTCGAGGGGTTCGGGACCTTCCCCGTGCGGGCGTTCGCGGAGCTGCCGTGACCGTCGCGGAGGGCACGCCGCACCGCCGCGACGACGGCGAGCTGCTCGGCTGGATCCGTCCCGACGGCGATGCCTGGGTCGCGATCGACCTGCTGGGGCGGCCGGCCTCGGAGCCGACGGAATGGCTGGATGCCGAGGCGGCGCTCGAGGCGCTCGGCATCGCCTACCTCGCCGAGCCGTGGATGCTGGACGGCGAGGAGGGCGGCCGTCCCGTGCGGGTGCGCTTCGTCGAGGTGACTCCGGAGCGCATCGTCGTCAAGGGCGAGGACTTCGGCGCGGTCGATGCGCCCTCGCGCCGCTGGGAGCTGCCGTGGCCGATCCCGGCGCGGCTGAGGGCGCCCCGCCCGGGCGACCCCGACGCGTTCGTGATCGACCGCTGACGCGGCGGCCCGGTGCCGGCCCTCAGGGAGTGCTGTCGACGACGCGCAGGTCGGGGACCGAGATCCGCACCGGCGCGTTGGTGACGCTCGTCGACGTGTAGGCCTCGAAGCCGAGACTTCCGGCGCCTTGCACGCCCGCGGTGGAATCGGTCGCGCTGCGCTGCCAGGCCGCGGGCTCGGTCGCGCCCGTCCACACCCGGGCGGTCAGTTGTGTCGGCGAGGCGCCCGTCGCGGTCAGTCGCAGGTTCAGAGGAGTGCCGGCGGTGAGGGTGAGTCCGGTGATCCGGGTCTCCGAGGCGAGCGAGGTCTGCGCGCCGCCGGCAGACACCCGGGCGAGCGAGAGATACACCGCACCGCCGGGAGCGACGCGGATCTTGGCCCAGTAGCGACCGTCGGAGGTGCGCCGCACGAATGTCGAGACGGTCGTGCCGGTCGTCCCGCCGGCGGGGATCCTGTCGAAGACGAACGAGGTGCGGAGGTCCACGTCGGCGGCGGAGACCGCCGTCAGCGTCGTCGACGGGACGGCCCCCGCGGCCGAGGTGATCACGCCCGCGCCGCCCGTCACCGACAGTGCCGAACTGCCGCTCCAGGTGCCGCCGGTGTCGGCGGTGCCCCACGATCCGGTGAGCGTGCGGTCGAACGCGTCGGCCGCGTGCACGGTGACGGCGCCCGGGTCGACGACGGTCAGTGTGCGGGTGAGTGTATGCGTGGCGCCGTCGTCGTCGGTGACGGTCAGGGTGACCGTGCGGATGCCGGGGGCGGCGTAGGTGTGGTCGGCCACGGCGGTCGTTGCGACGGTGCCGTCGCCGAAGTCCCAGCGGTACGAGGTGAGGGTGCCGTCCGGGTCTGACGAGGCCGAGCCGTCGGCGCGGCACACCAGCCCCGTGCAGCTGAGGTCGCCGCGGGCGGTGGGGGCGATGTTGGGCGGCTCGCCCCCCGCGCCGATCGTGAACGCATCGGTGAAGGGGCCGACCGCGTTGTCGAAGTGCGCGGTCATCGTGGTCTCGGTCAGCGTCGCCGAGAGGAAGCCGTAGGACGACTGCAGGTTCTGGCCGCTCAGCGCCGCGAAATACGGGGCCTCCGGATCCGCCTGGTTCACGGTGCGGTTCTGCACGCCGCCGAGACCGACGGTGAGGAAGACGGTTCCGGCGCCCTTCGTCAGGGCGCTGTCGGCGTCGGCGACGCACGCCGCCTGGTACCCGTCGATGGTGAGCCGCGTGCACCCGGTGCCGTGGGCGAGCTGCTTCGTGCGCTGGTACAGGTGCTCGTGGCCGGTCAGCACCAGGTCGACCCGCTTGGCGACGAAGAGGTCCGCGAGATCGGCGCCCATCGGGCAGTCGTACATGCCGACCGAGAGGCACTGGTAGTGCATCCCGGCGACGACCCAGGGGATGCCGGCGTCGCGCGCGCCGTCGATGGCCGCGGCGGTCCACGCGTAACGGGCCGATCCGGCGCCGTAGAACCACGCCGATGCTCCGTTGAAGGCCATGTTCGGGGAGACCATGACGAAGCGCACGAGCGGGTCGTCCTGCGGGTAGTCGACGTAGTACTGCCGGCCGTAGGTGCCGACGAGCCCCGGGAGCTGGTTGGGCAGGCACGCCGAGAAGTCGTTGATGTTGCCGTTGCTGCCGTTGTCGTGGTTGCCGGCGATCAGCTCGAACGGGTAGCCCGCGCCCACCCGCGCGGTGACGTAGTCGCAGAAGGTCTGCTCGGTGCCCGTCACGCCGCCGGCGCCCAGCATGTCCCCCAGGGCCAGGGTGAGGTCGTTGCCCGAGGTGCGCATACCGCGCAGCACCGCATCGCCGTTGACGTTCATCCCGTAGTCGCCGGCGGCGCTGAAGCTCACCGACGGCTCGGCGGCCTCTGTCGGCGTCCCCCCGACCGCTGTGCCGGCGGTGAAGAGCAGGGCGCCGGCGATGGCGGCGGCGGCCAGCCGGCGCACGCCGGAAGTGGTGCTCGGGCGTGCGGCGCGGTCGGCCATGATCGTCCCCCCGGAGATCGGAGCATCCGCGGCCCCCCGACCACTGCTCGCGTTCATCGTCTGCCCGCCGGAGGCCGCCGTCAAGAGGGGCGGCCGCGTATCAGCGACGGCGGGTCGTCGCTCTGGAGAAGAGAAGGGGATCCGCCCGGGAGATGCGAGCGGGATCCGCGTCATAACGGCGCGGGTCCTCGGTCTCTTCTGTGGGTCCAGGGAAAGGGAAGGAGAGGCCGTGCACACTCTGATCGATGCGCTCGTGCGACGGCTGCGATCCCCGCGCCCCTCGCGTGCCCGGCGAGCCACCTTCGTCGCGCAGCGCGACCGTCTGCTGGCCCGCGCTCTCCGCTGACGCGCGGGCGGCCCGGATGATGTGCCCGGGTGAGGTCCCTGGTCGATGTCGCACCCCGGTGGCATGCTGTGCGGGACAGCCCAGGAGGAACGATGAGCAACTTCCCCGATCGCGAGGGCACGGCCCTCGTCGTGATCGACATGCAGCGCGGCGTGATCGCCGGCAACCACGAGGTCGACCGCGTGACGCGCAACGTCGCCGCGCTCGTCGACCGCGCGCGCGAACAGGGTGCGCCGGTGGTCTGGGTGCAGGATCACAACGAGCTCGACAAGGACTCGCCCGAGTGGCAGCTGGTCGACGAGCTGGTGCCGCTCGACGGCGAGACGCGGATCGACAAGACCTACGGCGACTCGTTCGAGGACACCGACCTCGAGACCCGGCTCTCGGCGCTCGGCGTCGATCGTCTGGTGGTCGCGGGTGCGCAGACCGACGCGTGCATCCGCTCGACCCTCCACGGCGCCCTCACCCGGGGCTATGACGTCACCCTGGTCTCCGACGCGCACACCACCGAGGACCTCCGGGAGTGGGGATCGCCCATCAGCCCCGAGCAGTCGATCGGCTACGCCAACCTCTACTGGACCTTCGCGCGCAGTCCGCACGCCGAGGGCACCGTCGCCGCCACCGACGAGGTGAGCTTCGCCGGCCGCTGAGTGCGTGCCCGCGCGCCGGTAGCCTGACCCCATGCCGATCGCCCCTCCCGCCTCGTCCGTCGCCCTGGAGGCGATCGAGCTGCGCGTGCTCCAGGTGCCGCTCGTGTCGCCGTTCACGACATCGTTCGGCACCGAGACCGTGCGCGAGGTGATCGTGGTGCGGGCGCGCACGACCGACGGCGACGGCTGGGGGGAGATCGTCACCCAGCAGGCGCCGCTGTACTCGTCCGAGTACACGCACAGCGCGTGGGATGTGGCGCAGCGCTTCCTGATCCCCGCGCTCCTCGAGCGACGGAGCGTGGCCCCCGAGGAGGTCGCCGGCATCCTCGCTCCTTTCGTCGGGCACCGCATGGCCAAGGCCGGGCTCGAGCTCGCCGTCCTCGACGCGGCGCTGCGGACAGACGGACGCTCCCTCGCGGCCCACCTCGGCGCGGTGCACGAGCGCATCCCGAGCGGGGTGTCGGTCGGCATCCAGCGCGATCCCGCGGCCCTGGTCGAGACGGTCGGCGCCTACCTCGACGAGGGCTATGCGCGGATCAAGATCAAGATCAAGCCGGGGCGCGACGTGGGCGACACCGCGGCCGTGCGGGACGCGTTCGGCGCCATCCCGCTGCAGGTCGACGCCAACTCGGCCTATACGCTCGCCGACATCGACGTCCTCGCCGCGCTCGACCGATTCGACCTGCTGCTCATCGAGCAGCCGCTGCAGGAGGACGACATCGTCGACCACGCGACCCTGGCCGCGCGGCTGCGCACGCCGGTGTGCCTGGACGAGTCGATCGTGTCCGCGAAGGCCGCCGCCGACGCGCTGGCGCTGCGGGCGGCATCGGTCATCAACATCAAGGCGGGCCGCGTGGGCGGCTACCTCGAAGCGGTACGGGTGCACGACCTGTGCCGCGACGCCGGCGTGCCCGTGTGGTGCGGCGGGATGCTCGAGACGGGCATCGGCCGGGCCGCCAACGCCGCGCTCGCCGCGCTGCCGGGCTTCACCCTCACCGGCGATGTGTCGGCGTCCGACCGCTTCTACCCGCGCGACATCGTGACCGAGCCCATCGTGCTGGAGGACGGTCACGTGCGCGTGCCCACCGGCCCGGGGATCGGCGTCGAGATCGACACGGCGGCGCTCGACGAGGTGACCGTCGACCGGGTCGAGCTGCGGCGCTGACGTGTTCACAACTCAGGACGTTCGTGGGGCCCGCGGGCCGGGCAGTGCCGTGGCGGGCCGGTCACGACGGTTCTTCCGGAGTTGTGCGCCGCTGGCGGCGGTGCTCGTCCTGCTCGCAGGGTGCGCGGCGCCGGCTGAGAGCCCACCGACCCCGACCGTGGCGGAGCAGGGTCTTCCCGGCGGGGTCACCGTCGAGCTCCGCCAGGCCCGCGCCGACGTCGCGCTCCGGCAGGCGGCGGTGGCGGTGCACAACGGCACCGACGAGACGCTCGTGGCGACGTCGGTGTCGGTGGCCGACCCGCGTTTCGCCGCGCCCGCCGAGCGCGTCGTCGACCGCGCGTCGCGGATCGCGCCCGGAGCGTCCGTCGATGTGCGCGTCCAGCTCGCGGAGGTTTCGTGCGACGCCCCCGACGACGCCTCCGCCGTGGCCACGATCGCCTACTCCTGGAGCGGAGCGGACGCCGTCGCCGTCGCCGTCGTCCCCGTGATCGACACGGTGCCGTTCGTCGCCGCCCTGCACGAGAACGAGTGCCTCCAGAAATCTGCCGAGGAGTCCGCGGCCGTCGCCTTCGGCGACTTCGTGCCGTCGGCTTCGGGGGATCCCGCCCGTCTGGAGCTGACCGTCACCCCGGGCGCCGGTGAGGGGCACTTGCGGATCACGGGCATCCGCGAGACGAACCTGCTCACCTTCCCCGAGGTGGTCGACTCGGTGCGGGCGCTCGACATCGACCAGACCGGCGCCGGACGCCAGCCGGAGGTGATTGATCTGCCCCTGCTGCCGGCGCGCTGCGACGCGCACGCGGTGCAGGAGGACAAGCGCGGCACGGTCTTCCGCCTGCAGGTGGAGGTCGACGGGCGTGCCGGGTCGTTCGATCTCGTCGCCTCGCCCGAGCTGCGGGGACGCATCCTCGCGTGGATCGCCGACTGGTGCCGGTTCTGAGCAGTTCGCCGGTGGATCATGCGGACGCACGCCATTCCCGCGCGTGAAGCTCAGGTAGAGAAATCAGTCGATCGAGCAACGTATCCGGACCGAGGACGATCGTCCCGGCGGTGTCGGGTGGTGACGCGACGAGCACCGAGTGATCGTCGCTCCAGAGGTAGCTGAGCTCGACCATCGGGATGGGTGCTCCCGCGGCGGAAGGTCGCCCGGACCCCCACCGCTGGTTGACGCCGGCGTAGGCGCTTTCGCGCAGTTCCCCGGAGAAGAGCACGTAGTTCAGCCGACCCCGATGCCAGGTCCCGCTCGGCTCGTCGAAGCCGTCGGAGCGTCCGTCATCGCTCTCGGTGAGGAACCCCGCGTACAGCGCGAACGAGCACCGCGCGCGCGGCCCGATGGTTTCGTGCAGGCACTCTTCGAGCAGACGCTGCTGCTCGTCCGACGCACGCGCATCGTCCGGACCGTGCTCGTAGGGGAGTTCTCCGAGTGACGCTTCGGGGGCCCGCCACCGCGTGCCCGGGTGGAGGATCACGACCCGCCGCGCCGCCTCTGCATACCGGACCGGATGATCCTGCTCGATCCACCGCTCGAACCATTCGAGCTCCGTACGGAAGATCTCGCCGATCATTGTTCCTCCCACTCGCCGATCGCCAGCCCGCGAGGTCGCCGGTGGGGGGAGTTTGACATGATACGTGAAGCCGATCGCGCCATATCTGGAGGCGGTGATCCGGCATGCCTCGCTGCCACGCGCACCTACCAGGCCGTGGGCAGGGTGTCGCTGCTCGTTCCGCCTGGGTGCGCGTCGAGGCCGGCGGCCGAGCGCGGGTTCTGAGCGCACCGAAGGGGTTTCCGGACTGCCACCGAGAGTGCGCGAACTGTTGCCCTCACGCGCGTGAGGCGACCATTCGCGCAGTCTCGACGAATCAGGCCTGATGGGCTGGACAGTCACCGACGGAAACTAGGGGTAACCGGATGTGCCGCGGCACCGCGCGGCTCTAGGCTGAGACCGTGACCACGCCTCCGCAGCCCCCGCAGCAGCCTCCCGTCCAGCCCCCGTACGGCGGTCCCGTGCCTCCGCAGCCGTTGAACCCTGCCGACGAGAAGCTCTGGTCGACGCTCGTGCACATCGGCGGGATCTTCTTCGGCTTCCTCCCGGCCCTCATCGGCTACCTCGTGATGAAGGACCGCGGTCCGTTCGTGCGCTCGCACACGTCGACCGCCCTCAACTTCCAGCTCACCCTGCTGATCGCCGAGGTGGTCGGCTGGCTCACCAGCTGGCTGCTCATCGGCTTCTTCATCGTGTTCGCCGTGTACATCGTCCGGATCGTGTTCTCGATCATCGCCGCGGTGAAGGCCAACCAGGGCCAGTGGTACACGTACCCGCTGGCGATCACCTTCCTCAGCTGACGGTCCCGGCACCCTGCGGGGTGAGCGCGTAGAAGCGAAACGCGGCGAAGTCGTCGATGGGGAGCACCTCCACCGACGCGAAGCCGGCCTCCGACGCGTAGCGCTCCAGCGTCGGCCGTCGCATGACGGTTCCGGTGCCGACCGAGCCGGGCGTCGAGAGCGAGTCCGGCAGGCACAGGAACAGGCTGTAGCCGTACATCACGCGCTCGATCCCGTCGCCGGGAGGTTCAGCCGGCGCTGCGAACGCGTCGGCCACGGCCTCGTCCATGACGACGACCACGCCGCCCGGCACGAGGGCGCGGCGCATTGCGCTCAGCACGGCGACCGGGTCGGGCATGTCGTGCAGCGCCTCGAAGACGAACGCCGCGTCGAAGGCGCCTTCGCGACCATCGTCGAGGCGCTCGCCGTCCAGCAGGGTGAATGACACCGCGCCCGCGGCTCCGGCCTCGGCAGCGTGGGTGCGGGCGGCCTCGATCGACGGCGCGTCCACGTCGAAGCCCTCGACCCGCGCCGCCGGGTACGCCGCCGCGAGGGCCAGCGTCGACCAGCCGTGACCGCAGCCGACGTCCGCGATCCGTGCGCCCGGCCGCGACAGCACGGCATGCAGCGCGGGCACCGAGGCAAGCGCGGGCGACAGCTCCTGCGTGAACCAGGGCCGGTTGATGTCTCCCTGGGCGTCGCGGGCGTCGGCGCCGAACTGCGCCCAGCTCACCCCGCCCCCCGCGCGGTACGCGGTCAGCAGGTCGGGAAGCCGCGTCGCGGCGGCCACCATCATGCGGGCCAGGGGCGCGCAGAAGAGCAGCGATGTCGGATCGGAGAGCACGCGCGCCTGCGCCTCGGGCAGCGCGAAGGCATCGCCGTCGACGGTGAGGATGCCCGCGACCGTCTGCTGCTCCAGCCACTCCCGGGCGTAGCGGGGATGCATCCCGGTCGCGCCGGCCAGCTCATCCGCGGTGCGCGGCCCTTCACCGAGCGCGCGGTAGAGCCCCAGCCGATCCCCGACGTAGATCGACAGGATCTCGAACCCGCCGAGCAGGCGCTCGAACACCTTCTCGGCGAACACCTGTGCATCGTCCATCGCGCCTCCTCGCCCGACGGGCGCCATGCTAGTCCTGGGACACGGGGAGGGCGAGGGGTTACGGCGTGCGCGGCCCGATCAGTCGCCGCCGGCCACCCAGTCGACGAAGTCGTCGTCGTCGCGCGGCAGGAGAGTATCGAGCACCGCGGCGGTCGGCGCCGCGACGGCGTGGGGCCCGGCCGGATCGAAGACGACCTGCTCGATGAGTTCGCGGTGCTCGCGCAGGAACGGCGCGAGGGCTGCACCGCGCTGCACGTCGAACTCGCGGCCCGGATCGCCGGCGAGGAACGCCGCGAGGGCGGGCACCGACGAGAACAGCGCGAGCTGATAGCCGGCCCCTGTCGGCTGGAACACGCGGATCTGAGTGTTGCCGTCGGCGCCGCGCGTGAGCGGGACGATCACCACGTCGAGCCGCAGTGCGCGGCCGATCGCGTCGGCATCGCCCGCGGCGAGAGCGGCGGCGAGACGGGCCGACCCCACCCCGGCGTCGGGAGCGACGCCGATCGGCTCGTCGCTCACGGATGCGCTCCGAGGTCCGCGTGACCCCCGGTCACGGGGTCGGGGGCGGCGACCAGCCACGTGCTCGCCACGATGATCTCGTCCGCGAGGGCGAGCAGCACCTCGCGGAGATCCCCTGCCTCGCCGAGGTCGAGGTGCGGCGCCGAGAAGCTCACGAGGCAGAGGCCCCGCCGGTCGGGGAACTCCAGCCAGTAGTCGATCGCCAGCACGGGGATGCCGTCGCCCCCGGCGCGCGCGTCGCCGTCCTCGATGCGGACGTCGCGCAGGAGCCGGCCCGTCGCGAGCTCGGCCGACACGAGATCGCCGCCGGTGGCGCGGGCGGCCAGTCGCGCGGCGAGGGTGTCGAGATGGCTCCCCGCGGCAGGCGGGAGTCCCAGCCGATTCCAGTACCGGGTCACCGAGAGGGCGAGGGCGGCCTCGTCGGTGCGTCGGACGAGAAACGCCGTCTCGCGTCCGCCGCCGCCCTCGGCGGTGCGCGCAAGGCGCCGCAGCCACTGGACGAGCTGCGTGTGCAGCGTGGGACCGACCGTGAGTCCCGCCAGCTGGCGGTCGACGATGGCGGAGATCTGACGCTCTCGCTCGCTGGCCACGGCCGTGAGGTCGATGCGCAGCCAGTCGTCGCCGAGCGGCAGCTCGAGATCGAGCGCGCGGTCGCCGTCGCGTATGCCGGTCGGAACAGGCGCGGGCGCCGGCGCGGACGCGAGGATCTCGCGCACCTCGTCGGCGTCCGCGGCGGCCGGGTGCGGCCCCGCGGGATCGAACACGACGCGGGTGACGGTGGCCGCGCCGTCGGCGAGCGTTGCTGCCAGCGACGGGCCGAACACGAAATGGAAGTCCCGCGAAGGATCGTCGGCGAGGAAGGCGTGGAGCGTCTCGACAGAGGAGAAGAGTGGCAGCTCCCACCCCGGACGGTCGGCGTCGAGCCCCGCGAAAAGTCGGAGCTCCGTGCGGTCGCCCACCCGGGTGACGGGCACGACGACCCACCCGGTCTGCAGCGCCCTCCCGACCGCGATCGGATCGCCCGCCGCGAGCGCCGCCGCCAGCTCGGGCGACCCGACGTCAGCCGACGGGGCGACGAGGCGAGGGCTCACACCTCACCACCGTGTGGCCCGAGAGTGAGGTGAAGAGTGCGATGCGTGCGTCCGAGTCGCCAGTCGTACCATGCCCGGTCGACCGCTTCGGTGGCTTCGATCTCCACGGTGGCCTCGCGTGCGCGCTCGAGGTCCGCTCGTGGCGCGGCGGTTGTCATCAGCCGGAGCGCTTCAGCTCCGTTGCGGAGCACGAGGCGGGTGCCGCCTGACGTTGCGGGACCGACCGTCACTGACCAGTCGCCATCCTCGGTTCGCCCGGTGACGACGAAAGTGCCCGCGCGCAGGGCGTCGTGCTCGCGGCGCGTCTTTTCGCTGAGCGCGGCTGCCGCGCGCCGGGCCCCTTCGACGTCGGCCATCTCGAAGTACTCTCCGCGGGGGGTCAGCCGCGGGTCTCGATAGGCCTCCTGCGGAGGATCATCGGACGCGTCCCCTCCGACCGCATAGACGATCGCATCCCCGGAGTGGTACTCGATGTAGAGATAGCCGGGATCGAGGCCCGCGGCTGACTCATCGACCTTCGCCCATCCGCGCCCCGAACCGACGGGCGCGTGCCGGTGGATGACGGCCACGGAGTCACTGCCGTCGCCGCGGTACAACGCGGCGGTGTGGGTGAAAGTCAGCTCGTCGATGCGCATCACGGCACCGTGAAGGGGGCGTCGGCGATGACGCTCACGCCGTTGCCGCCGGGGAAGATGTACTCCGGCGCGCCGCCCAGAGTGCCCTCATAGGGAAGGGCGTGGCGATGATTCACCAGGCCCGCCATGTCGTCGATGCGGAACGTCGCCATACTCTCCATCGTGTTGTTCGCGGGAAGGCCGAGCGAGTTGTGCGGGAACGAGAGATCGGTCGGGTCGATCGTGCCGTACGAGCCGCCCCTGAGTTGGGATCCGCCGCCGTAGAGGCGGTACAGCGGCGTGTCGGCGGCGAGGTCGGTCACGGGCGATCGCCAGAGCGACTCCGATTCACGCAGCTGCGCGACGGTGTAGCGGTTGGCGTTTCGGAGCGGAATGAGGGTCATCGTCTCCGTCGGGCCGAGCGGCTGCACACGGGCGGTGCGGTTGATGCGGGCGATGCTCGCGATCTTGCCGAGCGAGCGGGCCACGGCGCCCAGGCCCACGACCGACAGCACGGCGCCTGCGATGCTGATGATCGCCTCCCCCCAACTACGCTCGCCGGTGCTTGCCAGGATGACGTTGCCGATCGCGTTGATCACGGCGGCGACGCCCGCCACGATCAGCAGCACGCCCGCGAGAGCCTGCCCGATCACCGGGATCCACGAGACGCAGAGGGCGAGGATGCCGGCGATTGTCGAGACCCAGCCGGCGATGTCCGTGATGACCGCGAGCAGATCGGCGCCCCAGTCGTCCCACCACGAATCGTTGAGGTCGTTGCCCTCGATGATGTCGCGGATGCGCTCGGCGGCGGCATCGGCCGCCCCGTCGCGCTCGTCGGTCGCGTCCTGCAGGAGCCGTCGCGCCCGGGCGAGCGAGGACTCCGCCGCCTCGCCGTCCTCGGCGTAGCGGCCCGCGGTGCGGCGGTAGTCGTCGGCCGCGTCGTCGTCGTCCGAGCCGTTCGCCAGCCGCAGGAAGCGCCAGCGCGCCGACTCCGCGGCCTCGGCGTCCTCGCGGGCGTCGCGGGCGATCGCGAGCGCCTGGGCAGAGTCGGACTGAGCCGAGGCGAGTCGCGGAGCATAGGCGAGGAGGGCGAGCCCCGTCTCGCGATAGCGCTCCTCGGCGCGTTCGATGTCGTCGGCGACGTCGCCGGCGTTGCGGATCAGCCCGTCGGTGGAGGCGGAGTCGTCGCCGTCGAGTTCCATGTCGCGCAGCGCCCGCGCGGCTCTCCCGATGGCGTTCGCGACCGCGACGTAGTCGTGCCCTCCTGCGCGCACTGCATCGGGGTCGCCCGGGATCGGGTCATGGCCGAGGTCGAGGGGCGACCAGTCGATCGGGCGGCTCATACCGGCCCCATCGCCGGTCCACCGGGGGCGGGGGCCGGTGCGGGGGCTGCCGACCCGTCGAGCGCGGCGGCGTACTCGGTGTCGAGCTGCCCGAACGCGTCGGCGATGCCGGTGGCCGCCTCGGCGAGCGAGCCGATGTTCTCGACCATGTCGGCGCGCCGATCGTCCCACTTATCGGTGAAGTCTCTGAGAGCGTCGGCGAGACGGTCACTGCCGACCGCGGACGCAAGAGCGCGGCCGTTGCTCTTCGCGCTCTCGAACTCCGTCTTCACGACGCTCAACGACGAGCCGGCCGCCGACAGCCTCGCGAGGTCTATCCGCACACCGTCCATTCCGCAATCCTAGGCGGCGCCTCGTGGACCGCCCATGGGAAGAACTCCCCACGGCTAGACTTGCCGGATGCCGCTGCCCCTCCCGCGCTGTCCGGCATCCGCGATCATCCGCATCCGAAGAACGACCATTTGGAGCCACCTGTGGCCGAGCAGTCCCGTCTCGACAAAGTCATCGCCCTCGCCCGTCACCGCGGGTTCGTGTTCCAGGCCGGTGAGATCTACGGCGGCTCGCGATCGGCGTGGGACTACGGCCCCCTCGGCACGGAGCTGAAGGAGAACATCCGCCGGCAGTGGTGGCAGACCTTCGTCCGCGGCCGCGGCGACATGGTCGGCCTCGACTCGTCGGTGATCCTCCCCAAGCGCGTCTGGGAGGCCTCCGGCCACGTCGCGACGTTCACCGACCCGCTCGTGGAGTGCCTGCACTGCCACAAGCGCTTCCGCGCCGACAACCTCATCGAGGACTTCGAGGCGCGCAAGGGCCGTCCCGCCGAGAACGGCCTCGCCGACATCCCGTGCCCGAACTGCGGGACGAAGGGCCAGTACACCGAGCCGAAGGCCTTCTCCGGTCTGGTGAAGACCTATCTCGGCGTCGTCGACGACGAGTCGGGCCTGTCCTTCCTGCGGCCGGAGACCGCTCAGGGCATCTTCGTGAACTTCTCGAACGTCCTGACCGCGTCGCGCAAGAAGCCGCCGTTCGGCATCGGCCAGGTCGGCAAGGCGTTCCGCAACGAGATCACGCCGGGGAACTTCATCTTCCGCACGCGCGAGTTCGAGCAGATGGAGATCGAGTTCTTCACGCCCCCGGCCGAGGCGCAGCAGTGGTTCGAGCACTGGGTGCAGGCGTGCTGGGACTGGTTCATCGACCTGGGCCTCAACCCCGAGAACATGCGGCAGTTCGACGTGCCCGAGCACGAGCGCGCGCACTACTCCGCCGGCACGATCGACTTCGAGTACCGCTTCGGGTTCCCGGGCAAGGAGTGGGGCGAGCTCATGGGCGTCGCCAACCGCACCGACTTCGACCTGTCGAGCCATATCGAGGCGTCGGGTCAGTCCCTGACCTACTTCGACCAGGCGTCGGGTGAGAAGTATGTGCCGTACGTCATCGAGCCCTCGTTCGGACTGACGCGATCGATGATGGCCTTCCTCGTCGATGCGTACGTCGAGGAGGAGGTGCCCAACGCCAAGGGCGGCATCGACACCCGTACGGTGCTGAAGCTCGACCCGCGCCTGGCGCCGGTCAAGGTCGCCGTGCTGCCGCTGAGCCGCAACGAGAACCTGTCCCCGCTCGCGCGCGAGACGGCCGACGCCCTCCGTGCGCAGGGATGGAACGTCGACTTCGACGACGCCGGCGCCATCGGGCGCCGCTACCGCCGCCAGGACGAGGTCGGCACCCCGTTCTGCGTCACCGTCGACTTCGACTCGCTCGACGATCGCGCCGTGACGGTCCGCGACCGCGACACGATGGCCCAGGAGCGCGTGCCGCTCGACGGCCTGCAGGGCTACCTCGCCGAGCGTCTCCGCGGCGCCTGAGCCGGCGGCGCCGCCCGACCGCCGTCAGCGCTTGACGGTGGCCGTCTTCGCGCTCGTGCGGACCGTGGTCTTGTACCCGGTCTTCTTCGCGGTGACGGTCACCGTGATGCGGGTGCCGGCGTCCTTCGACGTCAGCTTGTAGCTCGACTTCGTCGCGCCGCTGATGCTCTTGCCGTTCCGCTTCCACTGGTACGAGAACGACGGCTTGGGAGACCAGGTGCCGACGGATGCCGAGAGCGTCCGCCCCACGGTCGTCGTCCCGCTGATCTTCGGGGTCGGCGCCTTCGTGAAGAGCTTCGCGATCGTCGCCGTGTACGACGAGAACGCGCGCGCCGTGGTGTAGGTCTTGCGCTCGCCGATCGCGATCACGCGGATCTTCGCCCCGCCGTCCGCGGTGGTGAGCTTGTAGGTCGAGCTCGTCGCGCCGGAGATCGCAGACGTTCCGCGGTACCACTGGTAGCGGAACGAGGTGGCCGCCGGCGACCACGTCGGCTTCACCGCCGTCAGCGTGGAGCCGACGGCGCGTGTGCCGGTGATCTTCGGGCCGGGCGTGGCCGCGTAGACGCGCGGCGTCATCGCCAGCTCTCCCGAGCCGAAGATGTTGTCCGCGCCGGTCTTGCCGCGGTCGACGGTGTTGCTCTTCTTGAGGCGCGCGACGAGCTGGGCGGGGGTCATGTCGCCGTACCGCGCGAGCACGACCGCGGCGGCACCGGCGACGATCGGCGTCGCCGCGCTCGTGCCGTTGAACCGGCCGCCGTACCCGCCGTAGGCGTAGGCACGGCTGGTGAAGTTCGACCCGGCGCTCAGCGCGGGAATGACGCGTCCGTCGTTGCTCGGACCCTGGGAGCTGTAGTTCGCGATCCGGATGCCGGCGACGGGGTCGACGGCGCCGATCGCGGCCATTCCCGGGTTCTTGCTGTCGGTGAAGGCCTCGCCGGCGCTGTAGGGCGACGAGGCGGCGCCGTAGATGTCGGCGGAGTTGCCCTGCAGCTCGAGGACGTCCTTGCTGATACCGCTCCCCGACGACGCACGGTAGATCCCGACTTCGATCCACTGCCCCTCGGAGCAGCGGAAGTAGGAGTCGCTGCCGTCCTGCAGCTCCAGCGGCGCGTCGCCGTTCGTGTCCTGCGTGTTCGGGGCGTACCCGGGGGTGACGACCTCTCCGTCGGAGATGCGGTAGATGTCGTAGTCGGTGGGGACGGTCGAGGCCCAGTCGCTCCAGCGGAGCCGGAAGTACGGGGAGCACAGGATGTACATCGTCTCGAAGTACTTGACCTTGCCGGTGCGGTTCCCGGTCTTCGGATCGATCTGGTATTCGCCGAACTCCATCCAGCGGTCGCCGTCGGTGTCGCGCCAGGTGCTGCGCCAATACCCACCGCGCCACTCCTTCGAGCCGTCGCTGTAGGTGACCGCGTACGCGGCCGAGTTGCCGGCCGAGTTGAACCACGTGATTCCCTGCGAGACCGCGTAGTCGACGAGCTCGGCCGACGGGCCCGTGCCGTTGCCGGGGCCGTCGTAGAAGCCGCCCAGCGACCGGCTGATGATCTTCACGCCGTTCGCGGCGAAGTAGTCGATCGCGCCGCGGAGGTCCTCGTTCGTCCAGACCATCGCGAGGTAGAGCGAGGCGCCCGGGGCCATGTCGTGGATCGCCTCGGCCACCGCCACGCCGTGCAGTCCGGTGGGCTGCGACATCCCGAAGACGTTGCAGGAGACCCCGTTCTCGAGGCAGAAGGTCCCGGTCGGCGCGGGGATCTCGCCCCGGCCCTGCGCGTCGTTCCACGCGGCCTGGTTGAAGTAGTCGACGATGCCGACCTTGATCCCGCTGCCGGTGAAGCCCGCCGAGTGCCAGCGGTCCATCACCGTGGTCGAGGTGATGTCGGCGCCGTTCGCGCCCACGGCGGTCGGTACCGCCGCCCCGAGCTCGGGCGGCGCGCTCAGCATCGCGGGCAGGCCGACGGCTTCGACGTCGGGCGTCGCGGCGAGGTCGGAGATGGCGTCGGCGGGGACGTCCGCCGCGAACACGGTGGGGGTCACCTCGATGATGTCGCGCCCCCCGGCATCCACGATCGCCTCGCGCGCGGCCTGGTCGCCGTCGTGGGTGATCTCGATGCGGATGCGATCGCCGCTCACGCGGACCTGCGTCGCGAGCCCCTCGGGAAGCTCCTCGTCGGCGAGCACGGCGTCGACGACCGCGTCGAGCGCTCCGGTGCCGGCGGTCTCCTGCTTGCCGGGCGGCGTCACACCGCCGAGCTCGCCGCGCCCGGTCCGCGGAGGTGCCGGCTGATCGTCCGTGGTGGCGGACTGCACGGCCGCGGAGGCTCCCGGGATGTCGGCGGCAGCCGCCGAGACAGGCGCATCGGCGGCGGGGGCCACGAGCGCGCCTCCGGCGACGACGGCGAGGGCGGTCAGTACGGCCGCAGCGCGAAGCTTCATGTGTGGACTCCCAGATCCCCAGCGCACGGCGTTCCGCGCGACGTCGACGACACCTCCCGCAAGGCGTCCCGTACACCCTCCCGCACCGGATGCAGCGGGGGCAAGCCTGAATCGACGAGCGGTCAGCCGGCCTTGGCGGCGGCCTTCATCGCCCGCTTGTGCTCGCGGACCTTCGTCAGGGACTCCGGCGAGACGATGTCGGCCACCGACCGGAACGATCCCTCCTCGCCGTAGACGCCCGCAGCCTCGCGCCAGCCGGCGCCGGTGAACCCGTACTGCTTCCCGAGCAGGGCGAGGAAGATCTTCGCCTTCTGCTCCCCGAAGCCCGGCAGCGCCTTCAGCCGCTTCAGCACGGTGGGCCCGTCGGCATCGCGCCAGATCGCGGCGGCGTCGCCGTGCCAGTCGTCGACGAGCGCCTGGCAGAGCGCCTGCACCCGCGCGGCCATCGATCCCGGGAACCGGTGGACCGCCGGCGTCTCCTTGAACACCGCCGTCAGCTCGTCGGGGTCGTAGCCGGCGAGAGCGGTCGCGTCCAGACTGTCGCCAGCGCCGGTGCGGGTGGCGATCTTGCGCGGCCCCGTGAACGCCGTCTCCATCGCGATCTGCTGATCCAGCAGCATCCCGATCAGCAGCGCGAGCGGGTCGTCGGTGAGCAGGCGATCGGCATCCGCGTCGCCGGTGATGTGCAGGGCCATGGACCCATCGTCCCACCGAACGCGCAGAGAGGGAGTGGAAGGATGGATGCCATGCCCGACGCCGCCGACCTGGTCGCTCACGCGCGCGAGACCCGCGTCGTGGTGATCGGCGCCGCGGGAGCGGTCGCGGCGCTGGAGTGCGCGAAGGTCGGCATGACGGTGACGATCTTCGACGACGCCGGGCTGAGCGGGCCGCCGGAGACCGCCGACCTCGGCGGCGTGGCGGTCGACCTCGACGCAGACGGGTTCGCCGCCGATGTCCCCGCGTTCGCCGCCCTCGTCGCCGAGCTCGGACTGGACGATCGCCTGGAGCCGCTCCGGCCGGCGCGCACGGGGATCGCCGACCTCTCCGCGCCGTCCCCGCAGCGTCCCCCGATCCCCGTTCCCGCGGAGGAGCTGCTCGGCATCCCCGCGAACGTGTGGGATCCCGCCGCGCGGCGGGTGATCGGCTGGACCGGGACCTGGCGGGCCTACCTCGATCGCGTCCGCCCGCCGCTGACGATCGGACGCGAACGGAACCTCGCCGCCCTGGTGCGCTCGCGGATGGGCGACCGCGTCTGCGAGCGGCTGGTCGCGCCGGTGACGCGGGCGCGGTGGGGACTGGACCCGTCCGAGGTCGACGTCGAGGCGGCCGCGCGCGGGCTCAACGGCGCGCTCACCCGGGCCGGATCCCTCGCCGGGGCGGTGGCGGAGATCGTGGCCGACGGCCAGGACGACGACGTCGTCTTCGACGATCCCGGCGCATGGGCGGCCGCGCTGACGGCGCGGCTGCGCGATCTCGGCGGACACGTCCGCACCGGCGCGCGGGTGCGGTCGATCGCTCGCGAGGGCGGCGCGTGGCGGATCGACGTGGACGAGACGGCCGCCGGCGTCGAGGTCACCGCGACCGGCGACCCGGGTTCGGCCGCGTCGTCCGTCGTGACGGCGGACATCGTGATCGTCGCCGCCGGCGAGGAGGGGAGTCGTCGGCTGCTGGCGCCGGTGACGGCGCTGCCCGAGGTCGGGACCACGGCGCCGGAGGACGTCGTGCTGCTGCGGGTGCGCGCCGGCGCGGCCTCGGAGGGCACGTTCTCGGAGCTCGTGTCCTCGACCGGCGCCGTGCGCCGTGTCGTCGACCTCACGGCCACCCGTCCCTCGCTCGCCCGCGCACTGGGCTCCGACGACCGCATCGTGCACGTCACCGCGGAGGCTTCGGACGCCGCGGACCTGGTGAGCGTCGCGGTGGCGCGAGCGGCGGCGTCCGTCGTCCTCGGCGCCCCGATCGCGGACGCGGATGTCGTGGCGGCACAGCGGGTGCGGCGCCCCGGAACGGTCCCCGCGGTGCGGCTCGGCGCCGCGGAGGAGGTCGGCGCGCTGCGTTCGGCCGTCGCGGCCATTCCGGGGCTCGGTCTGACGGGCGCGTGGATCAGTGGCGGCGGGCGGGCCGACGTCGTCGCCGACGCGGTCGCCGAGGCGGTCCGACTGCGCCGTCAGGTGCTCTGGGGCGACGGCGCAGAAGGCACTTCCTAGCACTCCTGCCTCCCGGAGAGAAGGGGGCATGCCGGAATCGGCATACGGGACTACCCTGGGAGCAACGGACGCAACATCGCCACCAGCGTGAGGAGACCCCATGAGGGGCAAATTCGGACTCGTCGTCGGACTCGCAGCGGGCTACGTGCTCGGATCGCGCGCCGGCCGCGAGCGGTACGAGCAGATCAAGTCGGGCTTCCTGAAGGTCTGGAACACGGACCCGGTGCAGAAGCAGGTCGACAAGGTGGCCGGGCTCGGCAAGTCCGCAGCGCTCGCGCTGCCCAGCGCGATCTGGGACGGGGCGGTCAAGGTGACCAAGGCCGCCACCAAGAACGGCACTCCCGGTCAGCGTCTCGACGCCGTGATCAGCGCCGGCAAGGACTCGGCCGAAGAGGTCAGCCGCGGCGCGGAGACCACCGCCGCCGAGGTGAAGAAGGCCACCGAGAGCGCCACCGGCGGGGCGAAGAAGTCGACCGGCTCGACGTCCTCGCGCACGAAGAAGGCGGCGGAGAGCTGAGATGACGACGCCTCGCGGCTTCCGCGATCGTGCGGACGACGGACTCCTCACCCTCCTGGGCGAGGTGCCCGAACTGGTGCGCAACCTCGTCGTGGCCGAGGTCGACTCGGCCAAGAAGTGGGCTGCCAGTGCGGGCAAGGACGTCGGCATGGGCGGCATCTGGTTCATCGTCGCCCTGTTCTTCCTGTTCTGGTCGCTGCCGGCGCTCGGCGCCTTCGCGATCATCGGGCTCTCGTCATGGATCCCGGCCTGGGTGGCGAGCCTCATCGTCCTCCTCGTCGGGCTGCTGGCCGTCGTCGTGTTCGCCCTGATGGGGCTGCGACGCTTCCGGCATCTCCGCCGCTCGGAGGGTCCGAAGAAGGCCCTCGCCACCGACACCCGCATCGTGAAGGACGTGCTCGATGAGTTCTGACACCTCGCGCCCCGGCGCCGCCGTGGCCGGCACACCTGTCGCCGGATCGGTCATGCCCCGCACCGCCGTGCCGCTGGGCATCACCGACCCCGTCGAGAAGGCGCGCGCCGAGCTGAAGGCCGCACTGGCGGCCATCGAGGAGAAGTCCAACGTCCCCAAGCGGGTCGCCCGGGCCACCGATCGGGGGGTGGCCGCGGCGCGTCGCTTCCACCGCGACAACCCGGCCGCAGCCGTCGCCGCCGCCGTCGCGGTCGCCACGGCGGCGGGCCTGGCCGTGTGGGGGATCGTGCGCCTCTACACGCGCTGAGCCGCACCGGACGGGTATCCCCTTCGCGCACCGTCGGGCTGACCACGCCGCCGCCGGGGGTAGTATCCATCTACAGGCAGTGGCAATGAGGCGGATGCTGCCGGCGATGCACGCCCGAGGCACGCGCTCATCCGCGTGGCAGGGCATCGCGTTGTCGGGCGCCCTGTGCGTCCGATCCCTGCACCACGAGAGTCGACGATGAACGCACACAGCACGGCCGCCGCGCCGCACAAGCCCCTCAAGGGCTGGCGTGTGCTCGTACCCCGTGGCGGGCCATGGGGCGACTCGGTCGCGGCCACCCTGCGCGCGCAGGGAGCGACTCCGGTGATCGCCCCCCTCATCAACTTCGCGCCCTCCACCGACCAGGCCACCCTCGAGCAGGCGCTGGCCGATCTGGCGGCCGGCGCATTCGACTGGGTCACGCTCACCAGCGCCACGACGGTCGACGTGCTCTACGCCTATCGCGCCGCGATCCCCGCGTCGACCAAGGTCGCCGCGGTCGGCGAGACGACGGCGACCGCGCTGACCGCCGTCGGCTACCGGGTCGACCTCGTACCCGACGACGACAACTCCGCCGCGGGCATGGCCGCCCAGCTCATCGCCCTCGAGCCCGAGCCCCGGCGCATCCTGACCCTCCGCAGCGAGATCGCCAAGCCGGTGCTCACCCGCGAGCTCAGCGCGGCCGGACACGACGTCCGCAGCGTCGTCGCCTACCGGACGGTCGGGGTGCCGGTCACCGATCGCATCGCCGCCGACGTCCGCTCCGGTCGTATCAACGCGATCCTCGTGACGAGCGGATCGGTCGCCGAGCAGGTGCACCTGCAGTTCCCCGACATCCCCGCCGAGACCGTCATCGCCGCGATCGGTCCGCGGACGGCGAAGGATGCCAAGCGCGCCGGTCTCGGCGTCAGCGTCGTGGCGCGCGAGCAGACGGTGGACGGGTTGATCGCGGCCGTCTCGGGCTTCCCGCTCCCGCACGCGACCGACGAGTTCGCGGTCTGACCCGCGCACCGGCGCCCCGGCCTCCGGTGCGCGCGGATCGTTGCCGCTCTGTGAGGAAACGCGCAGGGGAAACCGGGCAGACTGGGTGGCATGGTGACTCTGCTGCTCGATTCCGCGCAGCTCGAAGTCGTGCTGTCGCCGCTCGAGCGTGCCCTGTCGTTCCGCCGGTCGAGACTGCGGATCGAGCGCGCGCACATTGTCCGCGTGCAGCTGACGGACGACCCCTGGACGTGGCTGCGCGGCGTGCCGAGTCCCGGGACGCAGGTGCGCGGCGTCGTGGCGATGGGGACCTGGAAGTCGGCGGGAGCCGCCGACTTCATCGTCGTGAAGCGGCGCAAGCCCGCCGTCGTCATCGATCTCGACCCCGAAGCGGGAGCCGCCGCGGAGTTCCAGCGCGTGGTCCTGACGACGCGTCACGGTCTCGCGCTGGTGCAGGCGCTCCGGCTCGAGACCGACGACGAGGCCGTGGAGGTCTCGGAGATCGTGACCGGCGCGATCCCGACGCCGGTCGCCAAACCGCGCCGTGCGCGCACGCCGAAGATCGCCCCCGCCGCGACCTGATCAGCTGACGTCGCGGCGCCAGCTGACGGCGTACCCGAGGACGATCAGCACCAGCGCGTACGCCAGGAGCACGAGTCCTCCCGCCCACCACTCGAGGGTGTCCGCGCCTCCGGCGGCGGGGACGGTGAGCGTCGAGTAGAAGCTCGCGCCGACCAGTGCGTCGGAGGTGGCGCCGGGAAGGAACCGGGCGGCGCCGGAGACGCCCTCGACGAACCCGGCGACGGTGCGCAGGATCGGCTCGACGAACTGCGTGAACGCGATCACGCCGACGACGGCGGCGACCTGATTGCGCACGAGCGCGCCCACGCCGATCCCGATCAGCACCCACAGCACGAACGCGATGACGATGCGGCCGAGCATGGCCCAGGTCTGCGCGGAGCCCAGCTGGGTGTCGATGCCCAGGAGGGCGAGCACCGCCGCACCGAGGCCGACGGTCGCCACGAGCGCGACGACGGCGAACACCAGCCCCATCACCACGCCCGCGAGGACCTTGCCCGCGAGGGCGACCCCGCGGCGCGGGGTCGCGAGGAACGTGGGCGTCAGGGTCTTGTGGCGGAACTCGCCGGTCACCAGGAGGGTGCCGATGAGAAGCGGGAAGATGTAGCCGACGGCGGTGGCGAGGCTGTAGATGATGGGCGGCAGTGCGTCGGCTGGGATCGCCGGCGCGTTCGCCCCGCCCGCCGGAAGCGTGCCGTTCGAGAGGGCGGCGAACAGTCCGGCGAGGCCGCCGGCGGTGCTTCCCACGTACACGAGCAGCACGAGCGCGAGCACCCACCACAGCGAGGTGGTGAACTGCTTGGTGAGCTCGGAGCGCGCGGCGGCGACGAGGGTCATCGCTGCTCACCTCCCTGCGTGGCGTGGGCGTCGGCGTCGGCGTCGGCGTCGGCGTCCGTGGCCGGATCCGGGTCGGGCTCCCGCGGGGCGGGGGGATCCGGAGTGCCGGGGTCCGGCGCGCTCTGGTGCGCCGCGCCGTCGACCAGCGCCAGGAAGACCTCTTCCAGCGCCGGGCCGCGGCGCTGGAGGGCGGAGAGTGCCACGCCGGCGGCGGCGGCGATCGCGCCGACGGCGACGGTGTCGGCGCCGCGCACGGACAGGCCGCTGCGGAGCACCTCGACGTCCAGCCCGGCGGCGGTCAGCGCGGCGGTGAGGGCTGCGCGGTCCGGTGCGTCGACGACGGCGACCTGCTCGTCCTGCGCCGTCAGATCGGCGAGGGTGCCCTGGAAGACGAGCCGCCCCCGCGCGATGATGAGCAGCGCCTCGGCCGTCTGCTGGATCTCGGTGAGCAGATGCGACGACACCAGCACGGTGCGGCCCTGTCGTGCGAGTTCCCGCAGGAACCCGCGCATCCACTTGATGCCCTCGGGGTCGAGGCCGTTGGACGGCTCGTCCAGGACGAGGACGCCGGGATCGCCCAGCAGGGTGTAGGCCAGCCCCAGGCGCTGGCGCATGCCCAGGGAGAAGCCGCCGACCTTGCGCCCCGCGACGTCGGCGAGCCCGACGGTGCCGAGCGCCTCGTCGACGCGGGAGAGCGGCAGGCCCGCCGCGCGCGCGTAGACGGCGAGGTGGTTCGCCGCACTGCGACCGGGGTGGAAGCTGGAGGCCTCCAGCGCGGCACCGACGGTCTGGAGGGGCTGACGGAGCTGCGAGTACCGCCGGCCGCCGATCGTCGCCGTGCCCTCGGTCGCCGTGATGAGGCCGAGGAGGATGCGCAGCGAGGTGGTCTTGCCGGCGCCGTTGGGGCCGAGGAACCCGGTGACCACGCCGGGATCGACGCGGGCGCTGAAGTGATCGACGGCGGTCACGGGGCCGAAGCGCTTGGTGACCCCCGCGAACTCGAGGACATGTCCGTCGGGCATGGCGAACCTCTCGTCGGTGCGGTGTCCTCCCATCCTGTCGGATCCTCCGCTCCGCCGTGTCACGCCGGGTGAGTGTCGGGTTGTCGAGCGGCTCGGGAGAACTCCCCCATCCGGCAGCGGCGGCGCCACCGACGGCGCGCCGCGCGCCACGCAGGACCCGGCGGACGGCACGGAAGACCCGGCGAGCGGTGCGGAGGAAACCGGTCGGCGGCACGGCTCTCCCCTCGTGGTGTCGGGATCGCGGCCCCTCCGCGAAGAGCATGGGCGCCATCGGGGCTGTGGACAACTCGCATCACCCCGACACTCATCGCACTACTTTGAGCATGTTGCATTAATGAGCGTGTGCGAAAGCGTTGGCCCAGATTGGCGCCGGCGTGCAGCGCTCCCGCGAGAGCGCCGGTGCGGCGCTGCAGAGGATGGAGTCAGACATGGTCACGATTCGCTCGTCGAAGAAGACGTCGTGGAAGAGGGCGGTCGCGGGGGTGATGATGGCGGCGGCTCTGGTCGCAGCGCCGGCGCTGTCGGCCTCGGCGGTGAGTTCGTCCTCGTCCTCCAAGCTGCCGAACACGGGGGCGGTGATCCAGGCGAACGTGTGGCTCTGCAACACCTGGACCACCTCGTGCGGCTTCCAGACCTCCGCGAAGGCGCTGAAGTCCGGCTCCGCCTACAAGGTCTACAAGATCCGCAACACGGCGGACTTCAACGCCTGGGGCATCGGCACCGTCACCGTCGGCGGCGTGACCGTCGCCGGCACCAGCGGCACGGCGCGCAACCTCGTGTGGACCAACTACAACACCTGGATCTCCGACCACTCCGGCTCGGCGTCGGCCACGTGGTCGATCGTGGCGCTCGGGCTGTGCTCGGGCGCCTACGCCGAGGTGTCCGGCGTGCGCGCGAGCTCCAGCGCCTGCGTCGGAGTGTGAGAGCCCGTACCGGAGCGCTGTGCGGCGGCCTCGCCGTGGTCGCGTGCCTGCTCAGCGCATGCACGCCCACGGCGGGGCGGCCGACGACCGCCTCCCTGGCAGAGCTCGACACGTACCGCGGCGACAACGGGCTGTTGTCGAATGTCGCGGTCGCGTCGTTCGACACCGCACGCGTGGCCGATACGGCGTACGCCGTGCGCATCGACCGGCTGATACCCCCCGACCTCCGCGACGACGATCGTGCGGCGGAGGGCGACGTCCTGCCGTCGAGCTCCCGGTGGCGGCAGCTGTGGCAGCAGGACGCCGACGACCCGCTGTGGAAGGCGCATGCGGTGTGCTCCGTGCTCGACCCCGCGGCGGCGCGCGCCGTCGTCGGCGCAGAGGCGGCAGCGATCGTCGACGACGCGCGGGAGAAGGGTGTCGGGCTCGCCCGGATCGAGGAGGCGGCCGTCTCGCTCGACGTGCTCGCCGCGGTCCACGTGACCTGGTGTCTCGCGGGCGACGACCTGCTCGGTTCTCGCCCGCGCCCCGTCGAGCGGATCATCGCTGCCGTCTCGTCCAACGCCGCGCTCGCGCTCCAGTGGATCGACGTCCTGGAGGCGATGGGCCGGCCACCGGCGCGGATCGAGGTGTCCAGCGCCTACCTGGAGGGCTCCCCGCCCGCCGCCTGCGACGACCGCACCGCCCTGGAGGCCGCCGCCGCGCTCCTGCTCACTCCGTCCGCGGCGACGCCCGCGCGGGAGCGCTGTGCGATCGACGACGCCCTCGACAGCGACGACCCCCAGGTGCTCCTCTCCGCACTGCGCGCCGCCGTCCGGGGCGGGATCGAGCGGCGAGTCGACGCGGTGCGGTCGATCGCCGCGGTCGTCAGCGCGCGTCGCGGCCCGGACGGCGCGCATCGGCGTCCGGCCCGGGTGTCGGGCTCGCTCAACGGCACCCTCGCGGGACTGCGGCTCCTGACCGCCGACGGCCGCGTGTTCGGGGCCGCCGAGACCGCTGACGTGCTGGACTTCATGACGCGCGAGGCGCGTGCCGGATCCGGCGACGCGCTCCTCGTCCTCGCCGCCTGCGCGACGCTGCGCGGCACGTGCGGTGCGCTCGTCGAGGAGGGAGTCCTCGCCGGCCAGGCGATCGCGGCGGATACGGACGACACCGCCGCCGCACTCGACGGCCTGCTCGCCGCCCTCGCGCTCGCCCGCCCGGTGGACCCGGAGCGGGTCGACGCGATCGTGGACGCGCTGGCGGCTCGCCCCTTCCGTGGGTGCGCGCGCACCCAGGTCGCCGTGTTCCGCGAGGTCGCGGCCACCGGCGCCTGGCCGACGGCCGCGCGGGCCGCCGCCCGCGCCGACTTCCGCGAGGCGGCGCTCGCCGCTGACCTCACCGGCTACTGCGACTTCTCCTGGGCGGCGCGCCTCGCGTCTCCGATCGCGGCCACTGCTCCGGCCACGCCGGCCACGCCGTCCACGCCGTCCACGGGTGAGGACGCGGGTGAGGACGCCGTGCGGACGCTCCCGGTGGGCCGCGACGGTCTGCTCCAGTGGGGCGACCAGCCCGCGCCGCTGTCGGTCGCTGCGGCCGCCGCGGACCTCGATCTGTACGAAGGGAACCCCACCGATGACTGACCCGCCCCGGCGGCTTTCCGCCGCACACCGCCCGGCCGCTCTGAGCGTCCCGAGTGCTCTGAGCGGCCCGACTGCCGTGATCGTCCGGGCGGGCGAGATCGTGCGGGCTTCCGTGAGCGTCCTGGGTGTCGTGCTCCTCCTGGGTGGCTGTGCGCCCGCCCCCACCGCGACCTTCGACGCGTCGAGCCTCGACCGCTTCCGAGGCGCGGACGGGCTCCTCCACGACCACGACGTGCGGGGTCTCGACGGCGACGTGCTCCCTGAGGGCAGTCTGGAGGAAGGCCTCTGGACGACGGGTGCTGCGATGCGCCTTCTGCAGACGCAGGGAATCGAGCCGCAGCTGGACGCCGTCACCGCCGCGCGCGTCGACGACGTCGCGGCGTCGGCTGCCACCTCGGCGGACGCACCGCAGACGCTCATCGCCGTGGCGAGGGTGTGTGCGCTGACGTCGCGCGCGTCGGCAGGGTGCGAGAGCGCGGTGGCCGCGGCGACGACCCTGTTGGCCGATCCGGACGCCGACGCGCTCGACGCGGCCGATCCCGTCACCCTCATCGAGACGGCCTCCGACCTCGCGGTGGTCGACGGCGTGCCGGGCACGGCGCTGCACCGCGCGCTCACCACGGACGACGACGATCCCTGCATCCGCAGCGCGGTGATCCGGCACCTCGTTCGCGTCGACGGCCTCGGCCGCCTCCGCGCAGTTCCCGACCCGCGCGCGCTCACCGACGCCGTGCTCGACGCGCTCGAACGCGGTGACCTCGACGCGGCGCTGTGCCGCTCCGGGATCGCCGCGGCGGCCGACGGCGCGACGCCCGACCGCGACGAGGACTGGCTGCAGGAGCCTTTCGAGGCCGCCGTGGCCGCCGGATTCTCGAGGCTTTCCGACGGCTGGTATCGCGCGGCGAGCGGTCGCGGAGCCGTCGACGTCACCCGGATGCTGAGCCAAGTGTCCTTCGATCTCAGCGTGGAGCTGAACGTGAGTGTGGAGCTGAACTGATGCGATCCTCGTCCCTCATCCGACTGGACGATGTCCGGTTCGACTACCCCGGCGGCCCCGGTGCGCCCTCCCTCGGGCCCTTCACCCTGGCGCTCAACGCGGGGGAGTTCGTCGGCATCACGGGTCCCTCCGGCGCCGGGAAGAGCACCCTCCTCGGATTGATCGGCGGTCTCCTCCAGCCGACCTCCGGGGTGCGCACCGTGCGCGGCACGGGGAGCTCAGCGGCGCCCGCGTTCGTGCTGCAGACGCACGCCGTGCACCCCTATTTGCGGGTGTGGGAGAACGTCGCGACCGCCTGGGGGCTTCCCCGCCGCGCGATGTGGGCGCGGGCCGAGCGGGTCCTCGACGCGTTCGACCTGGGCGGACTCGCCGACCGCCGCGGGTACGAGCTCTCCGGAGGCCAGCGTCAGCGCCTCGCCGTGGCCCGGGCGATCGCATCGCGCGCCGACGTCATCGTCGCCGACGAGCCGACCGGCAATCTCGACGCCGTCAACACCGCCCGCGTGCTCGATGCGCTGGAGGCGGCGACCCGTCGCGGACGCGCCGTGGTGGTCGCCACGCACGACGATCACGTGAGACTCCGATGCCGACGCGTCGTCGACCTCGCCGCGGGAGGTGCGACATGAATGCGTCCCGACGCCGTCGCGGCGACATCCTGGCGTGGGCGCTGCTGCGCAGTCGCCGGGGCACGCAGCGCGCGGCCCCGATGATCGCCGCACTGGCGACCACGCTCCTGGTCGCGGTCCTGGGCGGCCTCGCGTGGAACGTGCAGGCGACGATCGCGAGCGATCTCATCGACGGCGGCAGCCTCGCCGTGATCGACGTGCGCGCCGACACGGCCGACGCACGTCCGCTCACCGCGTCGGCGCTCGACGCCATCGCCGCGCTGGAGGGCGTCGCCACCGTCGAACCCGCGCTCGACGGTGCGTCGCTGTATGCCGCCGACGGGGGATGGGTGCTCCCGATCGCGGCGTTCCAGGCGTCCCAGCCGCCGCCGGGCGTGACGGAGCCGCCGCGCCCGGGCACATTCCTCGCGCCGGCCCACGCGCAGGGAGTGGACTTCGCCGCCCGGGTCGGGGAGCGGCTCGACCTCGAGATCACCACCCGGACGGGCGCCGACGAGGGGGCGTCGACCCCGATCGTCCTGACCCTCGCAGGCTCCTACGATCCCGCCTGGCAGGTCTACGGGCCCGGGGTGGCGCTCCTCCCGTTCGAGACGGCACTGGAGATCGTGGCCGCACGCGACGGCATGGCGCCGGACGCTTACCTCGACAGCACGGGCGTCGTCTCGGCCCTCGTCGTCGCCCGCAGTCCGGCCGACGTCGACCCGCTCACCGCGGAGCTCCGCGAGCGAGGGTTCGCCGCGAGTCCGCTGGCAGACCGGCTGGGGCGGTTGCCCGGGGTCTTCGCGCTGCTGCCCCTCGCCGCCGCCGTCGCCGCCGGGCTCGGCATCCTCATCCTCCTGGCGACGACCGCCACCGGCATCACCACCATGGTGCGGGGCCAGGTGCGCGACCTCGCCCTCCTGCGTGTCAACGGCTGGAGCGTCATCGACATCCGCCGTCTCGTCGTCGCCGAGAGCGTGCTCGCGACGGCGGTGGGAGCGCTGGCGGGTGCCGCCGTCGCCACCCTGGCCACGCCCCTCGCCGCCGCCGCGGCGGCCGAGCTCCTCGGCAGCGATCCGGAACTCGCCGCCCTGGCCTGGCGCCCGGCGGTCGTCTCGACGGTCGTGGTCGTCGTGGGCGTCGCCGCGAGCGCCCTGGTGGCGCGACTGGCCGCGCGTCGCTCGCTGCGCACCGACCCGTACCTCGTGATCGGTCGCGACGGTGCGTGACAGCCCCTTCCCACGGCAGCGGGGTCGGCCCCCTCCGGGTCTGCTCGGGTAGCGTGAGCGGAGTGAGTGAACCGGCCACGACTCCCGATCCGTCGCCCTCCCACGTGCGGGCGCACACCGACAGCAGTGTGGGCCACCTGACCCTCGACCGACCCGAGGCGATCAACGCGCTGGACCTCGCGATGATCCGTGAGATCGACGCGGCGCTCGACCTCTGGGAGCGCGACACCGACATCCAGGTGGTGCTGCTGGACGGCGCGGGCGACCGCGGGTTCTGCGCCGGTGGCGACGTCCGCGGCCTGCACGGGCAGATCGTCGCCGGCCGTGCCGACGAGACGGCCACGTTCTTCCGCGCGGAGTACGCGCTCAACGCGCGCCTCGCGGAGTTCCCGAAGCCCATCGTGGCGATCGCCGACGGCATCACCATGGGGGGAGGGGTGGGCCTCGCCGGTCACGCCGCCGTGCGCGTGGTGACCGAACGCTCCACGCTCGCCATGCCCGAGACGCGCATCGGCTTCACCCCCGACGTCGGCGGATCGTGGCTGCTCGCCCGCGCCCCCGGCCGGACGGGCGAGTACCTCGCCCTCACCGGCGCGACGATGGATGCCGCCGATGCGATCTACGCGGGCTTCGCCGACCACCTCGTGCCGTCGGAGCGACTCGGCGACCTGCACGACGCGCTCGTCACCCGCGCCGACCCGCACACGCCGACCGAACTCGTCCTGCTGTTCGACGAGACGGCACCGCCCTCCGCACTGGAAGCCGCGCGCCCCTGGATCGATGACGCGTTCTCCGCCGACACCGTGCCGGAGATCGTCGACCGCCTGGACGCACGCCCCGAGCCCGAGGCGCAGGCGACGGCCGAGACGCTGTCGGCACTGACGCCCACGGGCCTGGCCGTGACCCTGGCCGCGGTACGATCGGCGCGGCAGCTGCCCGATCTGCGCGCGGCGCTGGCTCAGGAGTACGGCCTGGTGATGTGGTTCGCGACCAGCCAGCCCGACCTCGTCGAAGGCATCCGGGCGCAGCTGATCGACAAGGACCGGTCACCCGCCTGGCGCCCCGCGACCTTCGCCGACCTGCCGTCCGACATCGGCGCCCAGGCGCTCGCGTACCGGCCCGACGTGGCGCTCTGGAGCTGACGCCGTGTTCGACAGTCCCCTGTCCGCCTCGGCGTACGAAGTCCTCGCCGTCGGGCCCGACGTCGACGAGGACGCACTCCGGCGTGCCTACCGCCTGCGACTGCGGCAGACCCACCCCGACACCGGTGGCGACGCCGCGCTGTTCGTGCAGGTGCAGCGCGCGTGGGAGCTGATCGGCACGCCCGAGGCGCGCGCCGCCTACGACCGTGGGCACGGGTTCGGCGACGCGGCAGCACCGTCGTTCGCCCCCGGCGGTGGCAGCGGTGCGGGATCCGCTGGCCCCACGTGGCGTCCGCCGTCGGCCGCAGCCGACACGCGACCCCGCGCGCGGTCGTTCGGGCAGCCGGGAGGCTGGCGCCGCGAGCGATACCTCACTCTGATGCGCGAGTGGGTGGGCCGTGGGGTCACGCTCGAGAACCCGTACGATCCGGCCCTCGTCCGCACCGCTCCGCGGGAGCTGCGTCGCCTCCTCGCCGACGCGCTCGCCGAAGAGGCGACCGCCCGGATCGTCGGCGATCTCGGCATGGGATACACGGTGTGGCACGACGTCGCGGCGGACCCCCGCGAGCCCGACGCGAAGCTCGATCACATCGTGCTCGGTCCGAGCGGGCTGTACTCGGTGCTGTCGGAGGACTTCGGCGGCCCCGTGCGCACACGTCGCGGCGAGCTGATCGGCGACGCCGTCGGCCGGGGCGCGCCCGTCGCATCCCTCGTGGCCCGCACCCGCACGGTCGGACGTGCGGCGCGCGTGAAGTTCAGCGGCGCCCTCGTGGTGCTCCCCGACGACGACGTCGCGGCGGCCATCGAGGAGCTCGGCCGGGTCCGCGGCATCGCGGTGGCGGTGGTGTCGCGCTCGGCGCTGGCGACCGTGCTGCGCCGCGGCGTGGCGGGCGCTCGCGAGATCGGCGGCAACGAGCTGTTCGATGTGCGCACCCGGCTGCAGCACACCGTGCGCTTCGTCTAGCCCCCCGCCCCGCCCCCCACCCCTCGCCCCCGCCGAACCGACGCAGAATGCGGGTCGCGGGCCGGATCGCCCCGCCGATCGCGTCGGGTCGGCCACGCCCGGGCGACACGGGCAGCGCCTAGAGTCGGGGCATGGACCCGGCATCCTGGACGTTCGTCATCCTCGGCGCCGCCATCGTCGCCTTCCTCAGCTCGCGCATCCCGCTGGCGGTCGTCGCGCTGGGGGTCGCCCTCGCGCTGTGGGCGACCGGTGTGCTCACCCTTCCCGGGGCGCTCGCGGGCTTCGGGGATCCGACCGTGCTGTTCATCGCCAGCCTCTTCGTGGTGAGCGAGGCGCTGGATGCGACGGGGGTCACCGCGTGGCTCGGGCACCAGGTCATCACCCGGGCGGGCACGGGACGGCGCACGCTCACGGTGATCGTGGTCCTGCTGGCCGCCGCGCTCTCGGCCTTCATCAGCATCAACGGGGCCGTCGCCGCGCTGCTCCCGGTCGTGGTCGTCGTCGCGGTCCGCGCCGGCATCGTGCCCTCGAAGATGCTCATCCCGCTCGCGTTCGCCGCCAGCGCCGGGTCGCTCCTGACCCTCACCGGGACGCCCGTGAACATCGTCGTCTCGGATGCCGCGGCGGCCGCCGGCGGGAGGGCGTTCGGCTTCTTCGAGTTCGCCCTGGTGGGACTGCCGCTGGTCGTGCTGACGGCGGTCGTGGTCGTGCTCCTGGGAGACCGGCTCCTGCCCGTCAGGGTGGCGGAGCGTCTGCTGGCGGCCGCGCCCGATCCCCGCGACCACGCCCGCGCGCTGCGCTCGTCGTACGACGTCGACCTCGACACCGGCACGCTGTTCAGCGCTCGGGAGGGCGCCCTCGAGGTGCTCGTCGCCCCGCGGTCGCCACTGATCGGGCGTACGGTGTGCGCCGGGATGACCACACGTGACGAGAACCTCGTGATCCTGGCCGTGCGCCGGGGCGAGGACGACGGGCCCAACGCGTCCCGCGGTACGGCGGTCGCCGGCTCGCTGACGTTGCGGGCAGGCGACGCGGTGCTCGTGCAGGGTCCGTGGGATGCCCTCGAGCGCTACGCCGCCTCGCCCGATGTGATCGCCGTCACGCCGCCGCAGTCGCTGCAGCGCGCGGTGCCGCTCGGCCGAGGTGCCCGCCGTGCCCTCGTCATCCTCGCTCTCATGGTCGTCCTCCTCGCGACCGGTCTGATCCCGCCGGCCGTGGCGGGTCTCCTGGCGGCCGGCGCGATCGTGCTCACGCGCGTGCTGACCATCCCGCAGTCCTACCGCGCCATCTCGTGGACGACCGTCATCCTCATCGCGGGGATGGTGCCGCTGTCGTCGGCGTTCGTCTCGACCGGTGCCGCCGGGATCATCGCCGACCGCGTGCTCAGCGTGATCGGCTCGACGTCGCCGCACTTGGCTCTGCTGGTGCTGTGCCTGCTGACGATGGTGCTCGGCCAGTTCATCTCGAACATCGCCACCGTGCTCGTCGTGGCACCCATCGCGGTCGCGGTGGCGGGCGAGCTGGGCGCCAGCGTGCTGCCGTTCATGATGGCGATCACCGTGGCGGGGGCGGCCGCCTTCCTCACGCCGATCGCGACCCCGGTGAACCTCATGGTGATGCAGCCCGGCGGCTACCGGTTCGGCGACTACTGGAGGCTCGGCCTGCCGCTCATGGCGGTCTTCCTGGCGGTCGCGGTGCTCTACGTCCCGCTCGTCTGGCCGTTCTGAGTCAGGACGACGCGCCGCTCAGGCCGAAGAGCTCGAGCGGATGGGTGAAGCGCCACCAGGCGTCGGGCTCGCCGAGGGCGGCGGTGAGGGTCACGTCGGTCGTGGCGGAATCGAGCGGTCCGGCGAGAGTCATCGTGCCGACGACGTCGCCGGCGGCGCGCGCCTCGCCCAGCGCGAGATCGGGCGTGCCGGTGGCGGCCGCGCCGTCCCACAGCAGCACGGACGCGTCGGAGGCGGTGACGAGGTCGGCCGTCGTCCCCCACGCGGTCGTGACGGTGCCGACGCGCGTTCCCGCGGCGATCGTCTGCGGTACCGACGCCTCGGCGGCGATCTGGTCGAGCAGCTCGGCGGTCTCGTCGGCGCGGAGCTGCTCGGTCGGCTGGCCGACGACCACGGCGTAGACCCGCACCGTGGTGTCGCCGACGGCGACCTCGCGCGCGGCCAGGAGGTTGTAGTGGCCGAACAGGCCCCCGGTCTTGATGCCCACGACGGTGTCGTCGGACAGCAGCGGGTTCGTGTTCTCGATCTCGCCGACGCCGGGGATCTCCGCGCTGCGGGTGGCGACGATCTCCGCGACGACCGGATCGGCGAGCGCGATCTCGCCGAGGCGCACGAGGGAGGCGGCGTCGGCCGTGTTGCCGCGGTCGATCCCGGTGGGCTCGACGACGGTGATCCCCTCGAGCCCCTGGGCGTCGAGCCACTCGCGGGCCGCGGCGGCGAACTCCTCGTCGGTGGGCCAGATCTCCCGCACGAGCATGTCGGCGTAGTTGCCCGCCGACGCGATGAGGGCGCCCTGCATCAGCTGATACTGCGTGAGCGTGCCACCGACGGGAACGTCGATGGCGGACTCGCCGCGTCCCAGGAAACCCCAGTAGTCGACACGGTCGGCGTAGGCGATCTCGCGTGTCGGTCCGTCCTCGCCGGCGGCGAGGGGTTGGCGGTCCTGGACCATCAGCACGGCGACGAGCTTGGTGATGCTGGCCATGGCGTCGGCGTCTCCCGACGAGGCCTCCACCGTGGTGACCCCGTCGACGCCCACGGCGCCGAGGCCATCGGCCGGCCAGGAGATCGCCGAGTCGGGAGCGCGCACCGTGGGAGCCTCGGCGGGCGTCGCGACCGGCGCGACGTTCTCGAGACCCCACAGCTGGGTCGCCGCGGTGTAGCCGCCGGCGAGGGCGAGGACGATCGCCAGGACGACGAGCGCGGGCACGAGCGAGCGACGGCGGCGTCGCGCGGGAAGGAGGTCGGGCAGCACCGGCACGTAGGGGCTCGACGCCGCCGCGAGGTCGCCGGGCGCGCGACGGACGCCGACCGCGTCGTCGAGGACCCACCCGAGCGCCACCGGCCGCGCAGCCGCGATCCTCTCCGCGGACAGGGGCGTGGGGCTCTCCTCGGACGGGGGCGTGGCGTTCTCCGCGGGCGGCGGGACAGCCGTCTCCGCGGCCGCGGGAACGGCCGGGATCGGCGCCGACTCGCTGCGCGCACGCTCCTGGGCCTGGGCGCGCAGCTCGCGCCGCGACGTGGGGGGTGCGTCGGACGAAGTCACGCACTCCAACGTACCCCGGCGTCGGCTGACTATACTCATCGACAGAAACCACGGGAGTCCGGTGAGCCGGGCTGAGAGGAAGCGATCCACGCTTCGACCGTCGAACCTGATCCGGATCATGCCGGCGCAGGGAGGAGAACACATGCACGCGTCCGCGTCACCGACCACCGTCCGTCCCCCGAAGACGGGTCGCTTCCGCTGGCGGATCGTCGACATCGTCGTCGCCAGCGTCCTCGCCGTCGCCTCGGGCCTCATCTTCTGGGCGTGGGGGGTCGGCTACGTCGGTCCCAAGCTGCTGCTCGAGCCTCTCCTGCCGGGGCTCCAGGGCCTGCTGGACGGCCCGTGGCTGTTCGCCGGCGTGCTCGGCGCGCTGATCATCCGCAAGCCCGGCGCCGCCCTCTACACCGAGACCGTCGCCGCCGTGCTGTCGTCGCTGGTCGGCAACCAGTGGGGCGGCTTCCTCACGATCGAGGCGGGGCTCGTGCAGGGCCTCGGTGCGGAGCTGATCTTCCTGGCGTTCTTCTACCGGGTGTGGACGCTGCCGGTCGCCATCCTCGCCGGTGCCGGTGCCGCGCTCGCCGGGGGCATCAACAACCTGCTGCTGTGGTGGCCGGGCGCCGACCTCACCTTCGTCGTCGTCTACCTCATCAGCACCGTCATCTCGGGCGCGGTGATCGCCGGCGCCCTGTCGTGGGTGCTCGCGCGAGGGCTGGCGGCCACCGGTGCGCTCGACCGCTTCGCCGCGGGGCGCGAGCGACGCGAACGCGTCTGACGCGGCGATGACAGGCGGCGTCCTCGGCGCTCCCGCCGCCGTCGAAGCACGCGGCTGGGGCTGGCGGCATGCCTCCCGGCGCGCCTGGGCGCTCACGGGGGTGGAGTTCCGCATCGAACCCGGTGAGCGGGTGCTCCTCCTCGGCGCGTCGGGTGCCGGCAAGTCCACCCTCCTGCAGGGCCTCGCGGGCGTGCTGGGCGGCGACGACGAGGGCGAGTCGGTGGGCGAACTCCTGCTCGACGGGACCCCGGCGACCGCGTCGCGCGGGCGTGCCGGTCTCGTGCTGCAGGATCCGGACTCGCAGGTCATCCTCGCCCGGGTGGGCGATGACGTCGCCTTCGGGTGCGAGAACCTCGGCGTTGCGCGCCCGGAGATATGGTCGCGGGTGCGCGCGGCGCTGGATGCCGTCGGCCTCGACGTGCCGCTGGACCGGCCGACCAAGGCGCTCTCCGGAGGACAGAAGCAGCGCCTCGCACTCGCCGGTGCGCTCGCGATGCGACCGGGACTGCTGCTGCTCGACGAGCCGACCGCGAACCTCGACCCGGACGGCGTGGTCGAGGTGCGGGAGGCCGTCGGCCGCGTACTCGACCTGACGGGGGCGACCCTCGTCGTCGTCGAGCACCGCGTCGATGTGTGGCTGCCGCTCGTCGACCGGGTGATCGTCCTCGGGCCGGCCGGCGTCCTCGCCGACGGCGCCCCGGACGACGTGCTCGGCGACCGGGCGGGCGCGGGCCGGACGCGGCTCGCGGAGGCCGGGGTGTGGGTGCCCGGCATTCCGCCCGCCTCGCCTCCGCCTCCCGCCCGCGTGCCGGGCGAGACCCTCCTGCGCGCCCACGACCTCGCCGTCGAGCGGGTGCGGGGCGTGCCGGTCGCGGACGGCATCGATCTCACCGTCGCCGCCGGTGAGGCCCTCGCCGTCGTCGGGCCGAACGGGGCCGGAAAGTCCACCCTCGGGCTCACGATCGCCGGGCTGCTGCCGCCGGCGGCGGGCGAGCTGAGGGCGTCCGACGCGCTCGCGGACGGCGTGGGCCCCTCGCCCGTCCGCTGGCGGTCGCGCGAGCTGCTCACGCGCATCGGCACCGTCTTCCAGGATCCCGAGCACCAGCTCCTCGCCGGCACCGTGCGCGAGGAGCTCGAGGTCGGCCCGCGCGCGCTCGGTCTCGACGCGGCGGTCACCGCATCCCGTGTCGACGAGCTGCTCGAGCGTCTCCGGCTCGCCCCGCTCGCCCGCGCCAATCCCTACACGCTCTCCGGCGGTGAGAAGCGGCGCCTCACGGTCGCCGCCGCCCTCGCGACGGCGCCGCGCGTGCTCGTGCTCGACGAGCCCACGTTCGGCCAGGACGCCCGCACGTGGGCCGAACTCGTCGCCCTGCTCGCGCGGCTCCGCGATGACGGTGCGGCCATCGTCACCATCACCCACGACGAGGCGGTCGTCGCCGCGCTCCATGCCCGACGATTCGCCCTGCCGGGGCGGGAGGCGGGCTCGTGACCCTGTTCGACGCCCGTGCGCGCACCGGCGCGGTCGCCGCGATCAACCCCGTCGCCAAGCTCGCCGCGAGCGCACTGATCGCCGTGCCGCTGATCCTCACCCTCGATGTCGTGTCGGCCGCCGTGGCGCTCCTCCTCGAGTGCGTGCTGTTCCTGTTCGCCGGCCTCGGCTGGCGGGAGTTCTGGCTGCGGACCTGGCCCGTGTGGCTCGCGGCGCCGCTGACGGCGGTGACGATCGCCCTCTACGGGGAGACCTCGGGCGAGGTGTACGCGGAGTGGTTCGTCGTCCGGATCAGCGAGGGCTCGCTCATGCTCGCGGGAGCCACGTTCGTCCGGGTGCTCGCGATCGCGCTCCCCTCCGTGGTCCTCTTCGTCACCGTCGATCCGACCGACCTCGCCGACGGTCTCGCGCAGATCGTGCGCCTCCCGGCGCGCTTCGTGCTCGGCGCTCTCGCGGGAATGCGGATGGTGGGGCTCTTCCTCGACGACTGGCGGGCGCTCGAGCTCGCCCGCCGCGCCCGGGGCGTCGCCGACCGCGGGCGCCTGCGCCGTTTCGCCGGCATGGCGTTCGCGCTCCTCGTGCTCTCGATCCGTCGCGGCGCGAAGCTCGCCACCGCGATGGAGGCGCGCGGGTTCGGTGCGCCCGGTGCCCGCACCTGGGCCCGCGAATCGCGGTTCGGGCGGCGGGAGTGGGTGCTCATCGCGGTCGGCGCGGCGATCTCGGCGATCGCGATCGGCGCCGCCGTGCTCGCCGGCACGTGGAACTTCATCCTCGGCCCCTCCTGATCGCGGCGACGCGCTGCCGACAGTGCGCGAACTGCGGTGGCCGGAGGCTTCCGACGACATTTCGCGCACTCTCGACGTGCACTCTCGATGCCGGGCAGCTGCTCAGGTGGCGTTCCACAGGGCGCGGTAGTACGCGAGGCGCCCGGGGTCGGGCTCGATCCCGTAGGCGGCCAGGAGGGCGTCCTCCCAACCGGGACCGTAGTTCCACTGGGTGCTCATGGCGGCGACGGCGATGTCGGCCCAGCGGTCGGCGACGCCGAGGGCGCCCAGGTCGACGTGCGCGAGCGGCGCGCCGGCGTCGTCGAGCAGCGTGTTGGGGCAGCAGGCGTCACCGTGGCAGACGACGAGCAGATCGACCGGCGGAGCCGCGTGCAGCGCATCGGGAATCCGGATGCCGCGGGCTGCGGCGTTCGCGACGCGGGAGGGGACGCTCCACTCGAACGGGCACGCGGCCACGGGAAGCGCATCGTGCAGCGCGCGCAGTCCTGCTCCGACGGCGGCGACGGCGGCGGCGGGCTCGGCGATCCAGCGCGGGTCGACGGCGGAGAGACCCGGCAGCGCACGGGTCACGAGCCACTCCGATGTGGCGTCCTCGCCCGTCTCGAGCACCTCAGGCACGAGGATGTGCGCCCGCGCCCACCGGAGCCGCTCGGCCTCGCGGGCCATCGTCGTCTCCGGGTTGCGGGGTCCGTGCTTGATGTAGCGGTCGTCGTCCGTGCGGTAGGTATGACCGCCGAGGCCGTTGCGCCACACCGGCACCAGTCGAGCACCTGCGGCGAGATCGCGCACACGGCGGGGGACGGGAACCGCCTCGGTGGGGATCGACATGTCGTCCATCCTGCACCGGCCGTCCCGCGTCGTGCAGGGGCCCTCCTCGCGCGGTACGCAGTCCCGGCTAGACTGGGATGCGGTTTCACCCGTTCGAAGGAGAGCGCATGGACATCAGCGGAGCGTCCGCCCTCGTCACCGGTGGCGCGAGCGGGCTCGGACTCGCCACGGCGCGCCGCCTCGCCGACGCGGGTGCGCACGTCGTGATCGTCGACCTCCCCTCGTCCGCCGGTGCGGCGCTCGCGGGGGAGCTCGGCGGGACGTTCGCCCCCGCGGACGTCACGGATGCGGATCAGATCGCGTCCGCCGTCGCCGCGGCCGCGGCCACCGGACCCCTGCGGGTCGTCGTCAACTGCGCCGGCATCGCGCCGCCCGCGAAGGTGCTCGATCGCGAGGGAGCGCCGACGCCGCTGGCGGACTTCGAGCGGATCGTCCGCATCAACCTCGTCGGGACCTACAACGTCGTCGCACAGGCGGCCTCGGCCATCGCGGCGACCGTCCCCACGGAGTCCGGCGACCGCGGCGTCATCGTCAACACCGCCTCGGTCGCCGCGTTCGACGGACAGATCGGGCAGCCCGCCTACGCGGCGAGCAAGGGCGGCGTGCACGCGATGACGCTGCCGATCGCCCGCGAGCTGGCGCGCCACGGCATCCGGGTCTGCACGATCGCCCCCGGGATCATGGAGACCCCGATGCTCGCCGGGCTGCCGCAGGCGGCGCAGGACTCGCTCGGCCAGCAGGTCCCGTATCCCGCGCGGCTCGGGCGTCCTGACGAGTATGCGGCGCTCGTCATGTCGATCGTCGACAACGGCTACCTCAACGGCGAGACCATCCGCCTCGACGGCGCGATCCGCATGGCACCGAAATGAGCGAGGACCACGTGACCGACTCGATCCTGTACACCCGGGACGGCGCGCTCGCGCGCCTCACCTTCAACCGCCCGGCGTCGCTGAACGCCATGGGCTTCGAGATGGGGAGGCGCTGGCGCGACCTGGCCCACGAGATCACCGCGGACCCGTCGGTGGGCGCCGTGCTGCTGGGCGCGAACGGCCCCGCGTTCTGTGCGGGCGGCGACGTGGTCGAGATGGCGACGTCGGGCGCGACGGGCGCCGCGGTGACCGATGCCGCGCGCACGATCCACGATGGGATCCGGGCGCTGGTCTCCTCCGACAAGCCGATCGTCGCGGCGGTCCGCGGCGCGGTCGCGGGCGGCGGTCTCGGGCTGATGCTCACCGCCGACTACATCGTGACGTCGCCCGACGCGAAGTTCGTAAGCAAGTACGCGAACATCGGCCTCACCCCCGACCTCGGCGTCTCGACGCTCCTCCCGGCCGCTGTCGGGCAGCGCCGCGCGCTGCGCCTGCTGCTGCAGGATCTGACGATCGACGCGGAGACCGCGCTGGACTGGGGCCTGATCACCGAGATCGCCGACGATCCGGATGCGCGTGCCGAGGAGGTGGCGCGCACCTGGCTGTCGGGGGCGACGGCGGCGTTCGGCCAGGCCAAGCGGCTCGTGCGCTCGGGTGCCGGACGCGACTTCGCCGACAACCTCGACGACGAGGCGCGCTCCATCGGCACCCGCTTCGACACCGATGAATCGACGGTGCGCGTGGCGGCGTTCGCCGCGGCATCCCGCACCCCCAAGGAGAACCGATGACCAGTGGCACCCCGACCGGCGCGAGCCTCGCCGGCAAGACGATCCTCATGTCGGGCGGCAGCCGCGGCATCGGCCTGGCGATCGCACTGCGCGCGGCGCGCGACGGCGCCAACATCGCCCTGCTCGCCAAGACCGACACGCCGCACCCGAAGCTCGAGGGCACGGTCCACTCCGCCGCCGAGCAGATCCGCGCCGCCGGCGGCCAGGCGCTGCCGATCGTGGGAGACGTCCGCAACGACGACGACATCACGGAGGCGGTGCTGAAGACACAGGGCGAGTTCGGCGGGATCGACATCGTCGTGAACAACGCATCCGTCATCGACCTGTCGGGCACGCTCGAGCTGTCGTCGAAGAAGTACGACCTCATGCAGGACGTCAACGTGCGCGGCACGTTCCTCCTGTCGCGTGCGGCGCTGCCGATCCTCACCGAAGCTGAGAACCCCCACATCCTGTCGCTGTCGCCGCCGCTGAACACGACGCCGAAGTGGCTCGGCGCCCACACGGGATACTCGCTCGCGAAGTTCGGGATGACCATGGCGACCCTCGGCATCGCCGCGGAGTTCGCGAAGGACGGCATCGCCGCCAACACGCTGTGGCCCGAGACGACGATCGCCACCGCCGCCGTGCAGTTCGCCCTGGGCGGCGACCGGATGATGAAGGTCAGCCGCACTCCCGAGATCTACGCCGACGCCGCGTACGAGGTCCTGCTGCGGCCCGCCCGCGAGTACACGGGTCAGACGCTCATCGTCGAAGACGTCCTGCGGGATGCCGGTGTCACCGACTTCTCCGGCTACGCCGCGACGCCCGGGACCCCCGACTCGGAACTGTTCCCCGACATCTTCCTCTGACCCGGTTCCGATGGGTGGCACTCGTTGTCGCCTCCGCGCGCGGGAGGCGACAACGACTGCCCACTTCTCGGCGCTCGGCGCTCAGATGAGGTCGAGGGCGACGAGGGCGTTGCGCACCCCGTCGTCGAGCACTCCGGTCGTGACGTGGTCGGCGAGCGCCTTCAGCTGCGGGTCGGCGCCGGCCATCGCGACGGAGGTCCCGCACACCTCGAACATCTCGACGTCGTTCCAGCTGTCGCCGATGCCGACCGCGTCGGCGGCGTCGAGCCCGAGCTGATCGAGGATCTCGAGGATCGCCGCGCCCTTGTTGATGCCGCGCAGGGAGATCTCGCCGTTGGATCCCCCGGGCATCGGCATGCTCCCCGGGATCACGTGGAAGCGCTCACCCAGCTCCGTCTGCATGTGGTCGACGCTGTCGGACCGCTCGCTGACGAACACGGCCTTGGCGATCGCGTCCAGGGGTGCCTCGTCGACAGGACGGTACCGGTCGGCGGTCTCGCGCAGCACCGCGTCGAGCAGGTCGTCGCCGCCGTCGTCGACGCCGAGGTGCCGAAGATCCTCGGCGCGGCGCGCGGCGCGCTGACGCAGGAATCCGGACATCAGGGTCAGGATGCCCGGGCTGGCGTACACGTGCTCATGGGACTGGAGGAAGTACTGGATGCCGCCATCCTCGAAGGATCGGATCAGTCGCTCGACATCCTCTCGCGGCATGGGGTGCTGCAGGACGAGCTCGCCGCCGCGGGTGGCGAACCCGCCCCCGTTGGTGATGGCGCCGTCGAACCCGATCGCGCGGACGTCGGGGTGGATGTCCCCGTCCGAGCGGCCCGTGCAGAGGTAGACGAGGTGACCGCGAGCCCGGGCCGTCCGGATCGCTGCGACCGTCGAGGGTGCGATGACCGACCCGTGCTCGAGGATCGTCCCGTCGACGTCGATGAACACGATGCGCGGGGAGGATGCCGGAGAAGTCACGTCCTCCATCCTCTCAGCCCCGGATGAACGGCTCCTGCACGCGGGCTGCGGACGGACGTCGTCTCAGTGCCGGGGGCCGGTGACCAGCAGGATGCCGCCGAGACCGATCATCATCCCGCCGCCGGTCGCCGTGAGGGTCTCGATGCGGCGCGGCGAGCGTGCGAACCATGTGCGCGCCGCCGCCGCCGCGAGCACCCAGATGCTGTCGGAGATGAGTGCCAGCACGGCGAACACGAGGCCCAGCTCCAGCATCTGCCACGGCACCCCGCCCGCACGGACGTCGACGAACTGCGGGAGCACCGCGACGAAGAAGGCGATCGTCTTGGGGTTGGTGACCCCCACGAGGAAGCCCTGCCACAGCTGCCGGACCGGGGAGCGCGGCAGGCTCGACGTCTCGACCTCGCGCGCGGCGTCCTTGCGGTGGCGGATCGCCTGCACGCCGAGGTAGACGAGGTACAGCGCCCCGGCGATCTTCAGGGCGGTGAACAGCTCCAGGGACCGGGCGATGATGCCGCCGACACCCAGTGCGACGAGCGCGACGATCGGGACGAGGGCGAGAGCCACCCCGGCCACGCTGAGAAGGCCGCCGGCGCGCCCCAGCGCCAGGGTGCGGCCGACCGAGAACAGCACCGCAGGACCGGGGATGACGATCAGGACGATCGCGGCGAGCGTGAACGCGAGCAGGTTGTCGAGGGGGACCACAGCGCTCAGCGTAGACCGCCACCGGAGCGGCGTCATAGGTCCGCTCGTCCGGAGTCCCTTCAGGTGCGCGCGGCTTCCGAGGCGCGCCGGCGCGCACGACCGATCCTGACGGGTCGACAGGGGGAGATGTGGACGAGATGACGCCGCGCTCGGCGACCGCCGCGCGTGCGCAGGCCGCGCATGCGATGAGGCGCACCCGGGAGCACCTGGGACTCAGTCAGGAGCGACTCGCGCGACGTGCCGGGGTGAGCGTGCGCACCATCCGATCGCTCGAGCTCTCAGCGACGGGAAGTCCCCGTGCCGACACGCTGTCGCGCATCGCGTCGGCGCTCGACCTCGACGCCGTGAGCCGCGGCCGCGTGCTGGCGGCCTGGGGTCACCGGAGCGAGCCGGGGGACGAGCCGTTCGCATTCGGCCGGTCGCCGCTGCTCGACGAGGCGCGGCGCTTCTCGGCGTCGGTGACGCTGCTCCACGTGGATCAGACCGTCCGCGTCGGCCCGCTGCGCACACAGCTGGCCACCACGACGCGACTGACGGGGCGGGTGCGCCGGGGGACGGTCACCCACGCGTACTTCGTGGCGGAACCCGATCCGCGTCCGGCGGTCTTCGATCTCACCGACCTGGAGGGGTGCGCCGTCAGCACCGACGAGACCGCGGGCAACGGCGTGCGCGTCGTGCGCCTGGCGCTGGAGGCCCCCACGCGCGAGCACGACATCTTCACGCTCTCGTACACACAGGTGCGCCGGCCGGTCCAGGCTCCCGCGCCGTCGGTGGATCATGCGGGGTGTGGGTTCCAGACCCCGACCGACCTCTACACGCTGCGTGTGCACTTCGACGTGCACGCACTCCCGCAGCGCGTGCACCAGTGCGCCCAGAACCAGCCCTTCGCGGAGCGTCGCGCGGTGCGGGCGGTGCCGCTGTCGCGCGGGGGGAGCGCCCTGCTGGCGTTGGAGCGCCCGCGCCGCGGAGCCCACTCGCTGCGTTGGCAGTTCTGACCCGGACTCAGACGGACTCCTCGGCCGCGGCGAGCCCTGCCAGCAGGCGCCGCACGCGCCGCTCGGGGACGAGCACCGGTCCGAGCGAGTACTCGAATCCGTCGGAGTCCAGGACGGTCAGCGCCGACCGGGTGAGACCGGGTGGCGGGAGCTCCTCCGGCGCCATCCCGGAGAAGCGGACGTCATCGAACATCGCCGCGCTGACGGGGCCGTGCGTCCTCGCCGTGTCTGCGGCCGCGCGATAGTGCCGCTCGGCATCGGGACCGATCTCGGCGACGACGAGCAGGGCGCCGAGGTGGTCGAGGAGGGCGCGGCCGCACCCGGCGGCGATGACGCAGTGCGGGCAGCTCGCGGCGTGCTCCCGCAGTCGTGCGGGGAGCGGCCGGTGCGCGGTCAGCACCTCGTGCCGGCGGACACGGGCGCACCGTCCGTGGAGGCCTCTCGCGCGGGCGAGGGTCAGCCAGCGTCGGAACAGCCGACGTCGCACGGCCGCGGCCCGGCGGGCGACGCACGGTTCCGCGATGCCCAGCAGAGTGGCCAGGTCGGCCGGGTTCACGCGCTCGGCGGTGAGGTACCAGAGCAGGGTGCGCGAGCGGGTGGGCAGGGTCGCGTAGGCCAGGAGGATCGGGGAGCGCCGGTCGAACGAGCCCTGCGGGAGGCTCAGGCGGCCGACGATCCGCAGCACGTGCCGCCGCACCGGATCGGCCCGGTCGGCCCGCCGGCGCATCGCCGCCGATGTCGCAGCCCGCACGAGAGGGAGATCGGAGTCGGCGTCGGCCCCCACCGCGTCGAGAGCGCGGCGCGCGGCGTCCTCGTGACGGGCCCACAGCGCCGCGAAGGCAGCCTCGTCCCCGTGCTGGACCCGTCGCGCGAGCCGCGCGTCCGAGCGCGTCGATGTGTCGCATCCCGGCATCGCGGGCCTTCCCTTCCGGGGGATCTCGGATCCAACCCGTCGCCTGTGGGACTCCGCGTCGCCCGCGCTATGACGCGGCGACCACCGGAGAGGAGGAATCTCGATGCGCCGCGTCATCTTCGCGCTCCGGCGATGTCTCTCTCTGTAACGCCCTGAATCAGAGGGGCGAGTCCGGCCCGGCCGGACGCCACGCGCCCGGATGTGCGCGCCGCACGCTCGCGGGCGCCGTCCCGCTCCGACCCGAGGAACGACACGCCATGACGGATGAGACTTCGCTGCGCAGGGGATGGCGCTCGGCCGATGTCTCCGATTCCGAGCTGGTCGAGGCCACGCGACGCGGCGACCGCTCCGCCTTCGCGACGCTCTGGGGGCGCCACGCCGACGCGGCCCACCGGGTCGCGCGGGCGGTGTCCTGGAGCAGTGAGCCCGACGATCTGGTGTCGGAGGCGTTCACGCGCATCCTGCGTGCGACGACCGCCGGCGGGGGACCGACCGAGGCCTTCCGTCCGTACCTGTTCACCACGATCCGCAACATCGCGGCGACGTGGGCGAAAGACCACCGCACCGTCTCCATCGACACGCTCGACGACAGCGCCGACGAGAGCATCCCCGATCCCGGCTCGCTCATCGCCGACCGGACCTCGCTCAGCCGCGCGTTCGCCACGCTGCCCGAGCGCTGGCGCACCGTGCTGTGGTACCTGGAGGTCGAAGGCCTGACCCCGCGGGAGATGGCGCCCATGCTCGGCATGAAGCCGAACGCCGTGGCCGCGCTGTCGTACCGCGCACGCGAAGGGTTCCGGAAGGCGTGGCTCGAACAGCACGTCGACGACGCCGACCTCCCGGGAGAGTGCCGGTGGGCCACCGGTGAGCTCGGCAGGCCGGAGGGCGAGCCCATGGCCCGGGCCTCGCGTCGCCGCCTCGACGAGCACCTCGAGCAGTGCGCCTCGTGCCGGGTCATCGCGGGCGTCGGCGCCGACGCGCGCCAGAACCTGCGCGCCGTCCTCCTCGTCGGCGTGCTCGGCGGGGCGGCGGCGGCGACCTACGCGCAGCTGCACCCCCTGCCGGCATCGGCGGCGGGTGCGACGCCGCCGCCCGGTGGCGGCGCGAGCGTCCTGACCGCCGTCGGGGGCGTCGTCGTGGTGGCCGCCGCCGCGGCGGCGATCGTCTGGGGCACCACGCTCCTCGGGCCCGGCGCCGACGTCACCGACCCGGTCGCCGGCGACGATTCGACGGGACCGGTGCCGGCGACGGTGGTTCCCGTCGCCACCGCGTCGCCCACGGTGCCCGCGCCCACCCCGACGCCGTCATCGACGTCCGCGCCGACGCCGCCCGCCGATCCCGCGGAGCCGGTCGCCCCCGCCGACCCTGCGGACCCGGGCTCGACCGCGCGGCCGGACCTCGCCCCGCCCGCCGAGCCTGCGCCGACGGCGATGCCGACCCCGATCCCCACCGTCTCCCCGGTCCCCGTCCCCACACCGAGCGTCACGCCCCGGAGCACTCCCACGTCGGTCCCGACGACGACCCCGACGTCGAGTCCGACATCCACGCCGGCTCCGGTCGCGGGGGTCGCCCTCGACCCGGTGGACACGGCCGCGGCGATCCCCGCGCCGCTCACCGGCACCGGCGAACCCGGGGCGACCGTCACCGCGCTGTCTTCGAGCGGTGCGCGCGTGGGCGAGGCCGTCGTGGGCGCGGACGGCACGTGGACCGTCCCGCTCGATGTCGATCTGCTCGACCGCACCTCCACGGTCACCGTCGCCCAGTCCGTCGACGGCGCGGAGCACTCCGCATCGGCTCCGATCGGCCCCTACGCGCTGCCGGTGCCCGACGTCAGCGGTGTCGACGGACGGACGATCGCCCGGACCGATGAGGACGGCGACGGGGTGGCCGACGATGTGGCCGTCTTCGTGTCCGGGGAGTCGGGTCTGTCGGTCACGATCGCCGTCGACGGTGTGTCGACCGGACGGCTGCACCTGCTGACGGGCGAGCCGCTGCGCCGCTACATCCCCGACATCGCGCTCGGAGAGCACACGCTGGGAGTGCGCTACGTCGACCCGGAGTCGGGCCTCCGGGGCTGGCTCGGGGAGATCGACATCGTCGTCACCGCCGGCGCGAGCGGGTCCTGAAGCCGGACGACCCCGGGGGGAGGGTCGCGGTGCGCCCGAGCGCCGGGGGGACGCGCTCGAACGCACCGCGGCGGGGAGCCGATCAGGCGCTGAGGCTCGCCCCGTTGGTGCGGATGACCTCGGCGTACCAGTCGAACGACTTCTTCCGGTAGCGCTCGAGCGTTCCCGATCCGTCGTCGTTCCGGTCGACGTAGATGAAGCCGTACCGCTTGCTCAGCTGCGCGGTCGAGGCGGAGACGAGGTCGATGCAGCCCCACGTCGTGTATCCAATCAGGTCGACGCCGTCTTCGAGCGCCTCGCCCACGGCATCCAGGTGCGCCTGCAGGTAGGCGATGCGGTAGTCGTCGATCACGGTCCTCACCCCGTCGACCTCGACGAGCTCGTCCTTCGCGCCCAGCCCGTTCTCGACGATGAACAGCGGCTTCTGCCAGCGGTCCCAGAACTGGTTGAGGACGAGCCGCAGGCCGACCGGGTCGATCTGCCAGCCCCACTCCGATTCCTTCAGGGTGGGGTTCTTGACGCCGCCGAAGAGGTTCCCCTCCCCGACCACGCGCTTGCTCTCGTCGACGGTCTCGCAGATGGAGGAGTAGTAGCTGAACGACACGAAGTCGACCGTGTGCTCCTTGAGCAGCGCCCGGTCCTCGTCGCTGATGGTGAGTTCCACGCCCTGCTCGCGCAGGCTCCGGAGGTAGTAGCCGGGGTATTCGCCGCGCACGTGGATGTCGCCGAAGGCGAGGTTGACGCGCTCGGTGGTGAGGGCGGCGAAGACGTCGTCGGGGTCCGGGGTCAGCGGGTAGACGGGCATCGACAGGACCATGCAGCCGATCTGCGCGTTCGGGGCCAGCTCGCGGGCGACCTTCGTCGCGAGCGCGGATGCCACGAGCTCGTGGTGGACGGCCTGGTACAGGTCGCTCTTGGACAGCTGGTCCTTGGGGGTGTTGATGCCGCCGGACATGAACGGCGCGTGGATCACCGAGTTGATCTCGTTGAACGTCAGCCAGTACTTCACGCGTGCGCCGTAGCGGGAGAACAGCACGCGCACGTAGCGCTCGTAGAAGCCGATGAGGTCGCGGTTGACCCAGCCGTCGTACCGCTCGGCGAGATGGAGCGGGGTCTCGTAGTGCGAGATGGTGACGAGGGGCTCGATGCCGTGCTTCTCCAGCTCGTCGAGGACGCGGTCGTAGAAGGCGAGGCCGGCCTCGTTGGGCTCGGTCTCGTCGCCCTTCGGGAAGATGCGGCTCCACGCGATCGAGAACCGGAAGGTCCGAAAGCCCATCTCGGCGAACAGCGCGATGTCCTCCGCGTAGCGGTGGTAGAAGTCGATGCCGATCTGCTTGAGGTTGTCGTCGGTGGGGCCGTCGGTGCGGGGCGTCATGATGCCGTTCGGCATGACGTCCTGGATCGACAGACCCTTGCCGTCTTCGAGGTAGGCGCCCTCCAGCTGGTTGGCGGCGGTCGCGCCGCCCCAGAGGAAGCCGTCGGGGAAGCGGGTGGTGCTCATGGGGTGTATCTCCTGTTCGGGGGCGGATGGGATGCCACCGTGTCGTGCCGTGGCATCCCATCCGACGGTTGCTGCCGGGTGCGGGAGGTGCGGACGGCTACTTCGCGACCGCGAGGGAGTCGACCGACACTGCGGTGAAGAGCGGATCGCCGTGGGCGATCGGGCCCGCCGCCGCGGCGGCGACCTCGGGGTAGAGGTCGGGGTTGGTGATGATGACGGGCGTCGTCAGGTCGTAGCCGGCCTTCTCGATCGCGTCGCCGTCGAACTCGACGAGCAGGTCGCCGGCCTTCACCTGCTGACCCGCGGTCACCTTGACGGCGAAGTGCTCTCCGCCGAGCTTGACGGTGTCGATGCCGATGTGGATCAGCAGTTCCGCGCCGTCGGCGTGGCGCAGCCCGAACGCGTGCCCGGTCGGGAAGGCGGCGACGACGGTGGCGTCGAAAGGCGCGTACACGGCGCCGGAGCGGGGCTGGACGGCCACGCCGCGACCCAGCGATCCGTCGGCGAAGGCCGCGTCGGGCACCTCGCTGAGGGGGACGACCGTGCCGTCGACGGGGCTGAGGACGGCGACGTCATTGGCGGCGACGGGGGCGGGCGGGGCGGTCTCCTCGGGCTCCCGGAAGCCGACGATGACGGTGAGCAGGAACGGCACGAGGATCGCGACGGCGAGGCCGAGGACGAGCATCAGCATGTTGCCGTTGCCGAAGAGGGCCGGCAGCGCCAGACCGGAGGGCACGACGAAGGCCTTGGAGAAGACGCCGCCGATGGCGATGATGGCGCCACCGACCGCGCCGCCGACGATGCCGAAGGCGAAGGGCCGCTTGAGCGGGAGGTTGATGCCGTAGATCGCCGGCTCGGTGATCCCCGCGAGGAAGCCGGACAGGGTGGCCGGTGCGGCCAGGGACTTCAGGCTCTTGTTGCGGGCGCGCACCCAGACGCCCGCGACGGCGGCGGCCTGGGCGAGGACGGCAGCGAACACCGGGCCGAGGAGCAGGATCTGACCGGTCGTCTGGAACTCGATCTGGAACAGCGGCACGAGACCCCAGTGCAGACCGAAGATCACGAACACCTGCCACAGGCCGCCCATGATGGCGCCTCCGAGCCAGGGGAGGGTCGCGAAGACCCAGCCGATGCCGTCACCGAGCAGTCCGCCGAGGAGGTCGGAGATCGGGCCGATCACGACGAACACCAGCGGAACGGCCACCAGGACGACGATCATCGGGGTGACGAAGCGGCGGACCGCCCCCGGCAGCGCGGCGTAGAGGAACTTCTCGGCGTGGCTCTGCAGCCAGACGACCACGATGATCGGGATGACGCTCGAGACGTAGCTGACCATCGTGAAGGGGATACCGAAGAAGGTGAGGTCGGGGGTTCCGACGAGCGCCGTCATCGTGGGGTAGAGGAGCGCCCCGGCGATGGCCAGCGCGGTCCACTCGTTCGCCTTGAAGTACCGCGCTGCGGTGATCGCGAGGGCGAGCGGCAGGAAGTTGATGAAGGCGTCCGAGAGGGCGTTCAGCACGGCGTAGGTCGACGTGGTGGCGTCGATCCAGCCGAACGTCACTGCTGCGGCGAGGAACGCCTTCAGCAGGCCCGTGCCCGCGAGCGCCCAGAGGACGGGGGTGAAGATCGACGAGATCATCGAGATGAATCGGTTGAAGAGGCTCCCCTTCGGTCCGGACGCCCCCTCCGCGGAACCCGCCCCGCCGATGCCGGAGATCTTCCCGATCTCCGCGAACACCTCGGGCACATCGTTTCCGATGACGACCTGATACTGGCCCCCGGCCTGCGCCGTCGTGATGACGCCCGGCGTGGCCTTCAGCGCCGCGGCGTCGGCCTTGGCCTCGTCCTTCAGGACGAAGCGCAGCCTCGTCGCGCAATGGACGAGCGACTGCACGTTCTCCTCGCCGCCGACGCCGGCGAGGACGCCGGCCGCGGTCTTCGCGTAATCCGCCATTGGGATCCGCCTTCCTTTCGCCGCAGCTCTGCGGCAGTTCTGTGGTTCTTGCGAGGTCGGATCACCGTTTCCGGGCAAAAAAAAGACCTGGACTCGTTCACCCCGCCGATTCGGAAATCGGTGGTGATGTGAGTCCAGGTTTCGCCCGCTTTCGCGGTAACGATCCGGAGATCTCGGCAGGACGGGATCCTGCGGCAGTCAACCTACCACAGGCTCGGTGCCGTCGCCAGCGGTCACGTGCGTGCGGAGCCGCTCGACGTGCACGATGAGGTACAGGACCTCCTCATCGGTGAGTGCCGCCTCCGTCGCCGCGAAGACGTAGCGCTTCACCTCCTCGGCGATCGCATGCGACTGCGGGTAGCTGTGCTTGGCGAACTCGAAGAAGGAGCTGTCGTTGCCGACGAGCATCGTCCGGTTGACGAGTCGCTGCAGGAGGAACTGGACGTGCAGGATGAACCGCGCGTAGTCGGCGCTGTCGGCGTCGAGCTTCACGCCCAGTCGCTGCTCGACGACGTCGACGACATGCTGCAGCCGGCGCAGGAGCAGGGCGGCGGTGCCGTTGGGCTCGTCGCGGGTGGCGTTGAGCAGGTGCATCGTGAGGAAGACCGCCTCCTCCGGCGGCAGCGCCCGGCCGAGGGAGTCGGCCAGCGAGGCGGCCATGCGATCAGCGGCGGCGAACTCGTGCGGATAGAGCACGCGCAGCTCCGGCATGGCGGTCGTCGGGATCCGCAGCCCCTGCGCGAGACGCTCCATGACGTAGTGCACGTGGTCGATGACGGCGATCGTGAGGTGGCGGTCGAGGTGGCGCCCCAGCATCCGCTCGGCTTCGTCGACTGCACGGGTGACGGCCTCGATCGTCGTGTAGGGGACGTCGACGAGCAGACGCCGCTCCCGCTCGCCCTGTGCTCCGCCGTCGAGGATGAAGGTCTTCTCGACCTTCGCGGGATCGATCACGTCGTCGGGCTTCAGCTGGAATCCGAGCCCTCGACCCATCAGCACGCGCTCCTGGCCGCTCTCGTCGATCGCGATGACGACGTTGTTGTTGAGCACGCGGTGAACCGGCACCGGGTGGGCGACGTCGCCAGGGGGGCTCATGCCGAGCATTCTAGGAGGCCGACGCCCGTGCACCGATTCCCGGGTCGCGCGACCGCTGATTTCCGAAATGTAAAGGTTTCATTTCGTATTGAAAGTTCGAAAAGCTCAGCCTCTATGGTGAGCGTACGTACTCACCCCGTACTGCCGCCGCGGCCCGCGCAGCCCGGCCCGTGCTCACACCCGGCACCGTGTCCCGCACCATTCCTGTCTCAGTGATTCCTTGTGAGGAAAAATGAACAAGAGGCTTATCGCGGCGGCAGCAGCCGTCGCCGTCACCGCCCTCGCGCTGTCCGCGTGCAGCGGCGGCACCACCCCGACCGACGACGACGACGCTCTTGCGGAGATCCGCGTCGCCGCCACCGACCCGCAGCTCATCATCCCCGGCCGTCAGTCCGTCGCCTACGACGTGAACATGGCCGTCTGGGCGCCGCTGGCCTTCCTCGAGTCCGACGGCACACTCGAATACGTCCAGGCCGAGTCGATCGAATCCGATGACGCGGTCACGTGGACCGTCACCCTCCGCGAAGGCTGGACCTTCCAGGACGGCACGCCGGTGACCGCCCAGGCGTACGTGGACAGCTGGAACGCCGTGGCCTACGGGCCGAACGCGTTCGAGAACTCCGGGCAGCTCGCCAACATCGTGGGCTACGCCGACCTCAACCCGGCGGAGGGGGAGCCGTCGACGACCGAGATGTCCGGTCTCGCCGTCGTCGACGAGCGCACCTTCACGGTGGAGCTGTCCGGCGCCGACAGCCAGTTCCCGCTGCAGGTGACCCAGGCCCAGACGGCGATGTTCCCCATGCCCGCCTCGGCGCTCGAGGACTTCGACGCGTACAACACCCACCCCGTCGGCAACGGTCCCTTCGCGTTCGCGGAGGACTACGTCGAGAACGAGCCGATCGTCCTGGAGGCCTACGAGGACTACCAGGGCGAGGCGCCCACGGTGGATCGCATCACGTTCGTCCCGTACACCGACAGCGAGACCGCGTACACCGATGTCCTCGCCGGCAACCTGGATGTGGCGGGCGTCCCCGCCTCCAAGCTCACCCAGGCCGGCGGCGACTTCGGCGAGCGGCTGTACTCGTTCGAAGCGCCCGGCATCTCCTTCCTCGGCCTCCCGCTGTGGAACGACGCGTACGACGACATCCGCGTGCGACAGGCGATCTCCATGGCCATCGACCGCGAGGCGATCATCGACGTCATCTACGGCGGCACCTACGACCCCGCCACCGCCTGGACCCCGGCGATCGAACCGGGCACCCCGACCGGCATCTGCGGCGAGTACTGCGAGTACGACCCCGAGGCGGCCAAGGCCCTGCTCGACGAGGCCGGCGGATTCGACGGCGCGCTGGAGATCTACTTCCCCGGCAGCAGCGGTCTGGACCCGCTCTACGAGGCGATCGCCAACCAGCTGCGCCAGAACCTCGGCATCGAGGCGACCGCCAAGCCGAGCGCCGACTGGGCGGAGTTCCTGCAGAACCGCAATGACGAGAACATCGACGGGCCGTTCTTCTCGCGCTGGGGTGCGCTCTACCCCAGCCAGCAGGCGACGCTGCGGGTCTTCTTCATCGAAGGGGGCGGGTGCGCGAACTGCATCCCCTGGTACAGCGATGAGGTCGCCGACGCGATCGCGACCGCCGATGCGGACCTCTCGACCGACGGATCGGCGTACGCCGACGTGCAGGAGCTCATCCAGGCGGAGTTCCCGGCCGTGCCGCTGTTCTTCGAGAAGTACTCCTACGTCACCTCCGAGAGGGTCGCCGAGCTGGTCACGTCGCCGGTCGGAAACCCCACCTACCGGTCGATCGTCCTGAGCGACTGACCCGGACGTGGGGGGGGGGCCCCCCCCCCCCCCCCCCGCCCCCCCCCCCCCCC
>Ga0307406_10000041_pt1 | contig 74278 bp, 66 predicted proteins | sample 322Cmetagenome_3_FD_203706 | JGI IMG/M metagenome (GOLD analysis project Ga0307406, IMG submission 203706) | Maize rhizosphere microbial communities from greenhouse at UC Davis, California, United States - 322HYB-C-2 | ecosystem: Host-associated > Plants > Roots > Rhizosphere > Soil | place...
GGATCATGATTATGATGGGATAAAAGAGTTAGATAATAATTTGCCGCCATGGTGGGTATATTTATTCTACATCTGTGTCATTTTTGGAGTAATATATGTTGCTCGTTATGAATTGTTTGGTGGCGATGATCAGGAAACTGAACTAAAAATGGAAATGGCTCAGGCTAAAGTAGATGTTGAAGAGTATCTAAAAACCGCGCCAGATCTAATGGATGAAAAAACAGTGGTTTTATTGACAGATAAAGGTGATTTAGCAGCAGGCAAAGAAATTTTCACAACAAATTGTGCCGCCTGTCACCGAGCAGACGCCGGAGGGCAAATAGGACCAAACTTAACAGATGACCATTGGATTTTAGGTGGAGGAATAAAAAACTTATTCCATACCATAACAAATGGAGGTCGTGATGGTAAAGGGATGATTTCCTGGAAAGGAACCCTAAAACCAAAAGAAATTCAAAAAGTTGCAAGTTATATTTTGTCTTTGCAAGGAAGTAATCCTAAAGATCCAAAAGCACCAGATGGCGAGGTTTGGGTTGACGAAAGTGCTCCAAAAAATGATGCGGCAGGAAAAAAGACCGCAGATACTACACAAGTTAAATAATACCATATCATGTCAAATTTACCAGACGAAGCATTTAGAGATACCATTGGAACAATTGATGAAGGCGGTAAAAGAAAATTTATTTTTCCTAAAAAACCGTCTGGTAAATTTTATAATTACAGAAAGATAGTCAGCTATGTGTTACTGATTATTTTAATTGCAAATCCATTTATAAAAATAAATGGAAATCAATTCATGATGTTCAATATTATCGAACGTCGTTTTAATATTTTTGGATTTCCTTTCTGGCCTCAGGATTTTTATCTTTTTGTTATATCAATGCTGGTAGGAGTCGTCTTTATTATTTTATTTACAGTAGTTTTTGGAAGAATTTTTTGTGGATGGATTTGTCCACAGACAATATTTCTGGAAATGGTTTTTCGCCGAATCGAATATTTGATAGACGGTGACCGCGGTTCTCAGCTGCGTTTGTCCAAACAAGAATGGAACGTAGAGAAAATAAGAAAAAGGATCCTGAAATGGACTATATTTTTTCTGATTTCGTTTGGTATTGCTAATGTCTTTTTAGCATATTTAGTAGGAAGTGATAAATTATTTTTAATGGTTGAGGAAGGACCAATTTCTCAAGCAAGTAATTTTATTTCATTACTAATCTTCACAGGAGTTTTTTACTTTGTTTTTGTATGGTTTCGCGAACAGGTTTGCATTATAGCCTGTCCATATGGCCGTTTGCAGGGTGTTCTTTTAGATAATAAATCTATAAATGTTGCCTATGATTTTGTTCGTGGTGAAAAAGAAGTGGGGCGTGCAAAATTCAATAAAAAAGAAGACAGAAACTTAGCTGGAAAAGGGGATTGCATAGATTGCCATCAATGTGTTCACGTCTGCCCAATGGGAATTGATATTAGAAACGGAACTCAATTAGAATGTACAAACTGTACTGCTTGTATTGATGAATGTGATCATATAATGGATTCTGTCGGCTTGCCAAAAGGCCTTATCCGATATGCTTCTGAAGATGAGATCGAGAAAAAAGCACCTTTTAAGTTTACTGCAAGAATGAAAGGTTACTCTGCTGTATTATTTATTTTATTGAGTGTATTTGTCGGAATGTTATTTTTAAGAACAGATGTTCAGGCTATTGTACTTCGCTTGCCGGGACAGCTTTTTCAGCATAAAGGAGATAAAATTAGTAATGTTTACACATATAAAATTGTCAATAAGACAATGAAAGATTATCAGGATATACATTTTGAATTAATTGATCAGAAAGGTGAAATAAAAAATGTAGGTAAAACGCATTTTAAAGTTGCTAAAGAAGGAATTTCTCAAGGAACATTATTTATCGAAATAGATCAGGCTTTGCTGGAAAGTGATAAAACCAAAGTAAAAATTGGTGTTTATAACGGCAAACAATTGTTAGAAACTACAGCAACAAACTTTTTAGGACCACGAAGTTTTAATTAAAAAAAGAGATATTATGAAAATCAATTGGGGAACAGGAATTGTTATTGCTTTTGCACTGTTTATGAGCTTTATTTTATATTTTGTTTTTGAAGTGCAATCGAATAGCAAGTACGACAACGATTTGGTCGTAGAAGAGTATTACAAACACGATACACATTTTCAGGAAGAAATGGCACGTATTCAAAATGCACATGATCTGCAGCAAAGACCTTCAATAACTTATATCGATAATAAAGGGGTAAAAGTAGTTTTTCCTGCAAGTTTTGAGAATGATAAAATAAAAGGTAATATTCTCCTTTACCGTCCATCAAATAAAAAGTTTGATTTTAATACTGCAATAGCTCTGACAAATTCATCTTTGGTTATCCCGGAAAATAAATTAGTAAAAGGACGCTGGGATGTAAATATGGAATGGCAGTACAATGGTAAAAAATACCTGACGAAAGAAGTAATTTATGTAAACTAGGTAAAAATGTTATACTCGGCTTTTATATTGGGGATCATTAGTAGTCTGCACTGCATCGGAATGTGTGGCCCTATTGCTATGATGCTTCCGATTGATCATAAAAATGAAGCTAAAAAAGCAACGCAAATTATAACGTATCAATTAGGCAGATTGAGTGCTTACGCATCAATCGGCTTAATTTTTGGTTTATTGGGAAGGGGGTTATTTATTGCAGGAATACAACAAAATATATCAATCTTTATTGGCATTGCGATGATATCTGTAGCTTTGGTTCCCGAAAAAATATTTGCAAAATATAATTTCTCAAAACCGGTTTATAAAATTATCTCTAAAGTTAAATCAAGTCTTGGAAGTCAGTTAAAAAATAAAAGTTACCAGTCTATTTTTACAATTGGTTTATTAAACGGGTTTTTGCCTTGCGGAATGGTTTATACAGCTTTATTTGGAGCAATTGCAATGCAAAGTGCAGGTTTTGGAATATTATATATGCTTTTGTTCGGATTGGGAACTGTGCCTTTAATGACAATTGTAGTATACATAAACTCAGTAATAAAACTGCCTTTTAGAACTAAGATTCAAAAAATAATTCCTTATGCCGCAGTAGTTATTGGGGCTTTATTTATACTTAGAGGCTTAGGTTTGGGAATTCCATATATTTCACCTTCAAATATGAGTTTGTTTGTTCAGGCAACGCCAAACTGTCATTAGACTAAACAGTCATCGAAAATAAATTCGTTTCTGGTGATTTTCTTTTTAGATGTAAATCAAAAGCCATGCAGATATTACGAACAAAAGGCCTTCCTGCTTCTGTAATTTTTAATTTATCTTTTTCTATAATAATTAAACCGTCTTTTTCTATCTCCTGTAAATTTTCTAAAACGTCTTCGATTTCTTTAAAATAAAGAGTACTGTCATTCCAGGAAGTTTCGAGCTGACATGTTAAATTAAGAATGTGTTTTCTAATAATAAGATCTTCTTCAGTTAAAATATGACCTTTTACAACGGGAAGTTTATCCCATTCTAACAATTGATAATAATCTTCGAGGTTTTTTGTGTTTTGAGCAAAACTATACCAGCTGTCACTGATTGACGAAACGCCTAAACCGATCATAAGCTGGGTTTTTGATGAACTATAGCCCATGAAATTTCTGTGCATTTTTTTGTTGTGAGCCGACTTATACAAACTGTCAGAGGATAACGCAAAATGATCCATCCCGATTTCGTGATAATCATTTTGAGAAAGTAATTGTTTTCCTATTTCGTACAACTTTCTTTTTTCGGCATCTTTCGGAAGGTTTTCTTCATTAAAACCGCGCTGTCCATTACCTTTTATCCAGGGAACGTGTGCATAACTGTAAAATGCCAACCTGTCTGGTTTTAGAGAATTTGTTTTTTCTATAGTATCTACAACATCTTCAATTGTTTGATAAGGGAGTCCAAAGATAATATCATGTCCTATAGAAGTGTAGCCAATTTCTTTTGCCCAAAAAGTTACTTTTGCAACATTATGGAAAGGCTGAATTCTATGTATGGCTCTCTGTACTTTTTCTGAATAATCCTGCACACCAAAACTCACTCGGCGAAAACCTAAGTCATATAATTTTTTTAGCTGCTCGTAAGTTGTATTGTTTGGATGTCCTTCAAAACTAAACTCATAATCAGATGCCTTATTTGCATAATTAAAAATTCCATTTATAAGATGCTCCAGATTATTTGTCGAGAAAAAAGTAGGCGTTCCTCCGCCCAGATGAATCTCTTTTATACTTGGTTTTTCCGGCAACAGTCTGCAATAAAGGCTCCATTCTTTTAGAAGTGCTTTTATATAAGTTTCTTCTACAGAATGATTTTTTGTAATACGTTTGTTACAGCCGCAAAAAGTACACATACTTTCACAAAAGGGCAAATGGATATATAAACTGATTCCGTTTTGAGAATTGCTTTCTGAAAATGCTTTCTGAAAAGAAGATTCCCATTTTTCTGTAGTAAAAACGGCTTCGTTCCAATAGGGTACTGTTGGATAACTCGTATATCTTGGGCCAGGGACATTGTATTTCTGAGTCAGCGAAATTTTCATAAAGACGGATTTAGTTTTTCATCAAAATTAAAATATGCTTTGCAAGGATAAAATGACAAATATCATGTATGCTGCAAAAAAAAGAGGCTCAATTTGAGCCTCTTTAGTGAATTAATAATTAACGTGAAATAGAGTTCTGGATGATTGTAAGCCATTTTTTTGCAAACATATGATCTTGATAGACACTTATTTGTTTGATGCGGTCATCATCAAAGTCATAAAAAGGAATTATGATTTTTTTTAATGTATCTTTTTCCTGAAATTCGAAATCAATCTTTACGATAGTATCAGAATGTGATTCTGTTGTTGGGATTAACTTACAGGATGTTATCGTATCTAAATCTACAAAAATGGCTTCCTGTTGATTTGGATTAAAGTTCATCAGAATAAATTTTTTGTTTTTCTGATCAATTGTCAGTGTTTTATTGTTTTGAGATTCGGTTAAATCAAAACTTTCTGGATTTGAAGGGTTGAATCTCTTTTTAATGTTTAGAATTTTTGATTTGTTGGCTGCATTTGTTCTTGCAGAAAAATATACCGGGATGGCTACTATGATCGCAATCACAATACCAATTATAGTTACACTTGTATCCATTTTTATCTTAAAATTAATTTGTATGAAATAGCAATAGCAAGCGGCTTTCATATTGAAAAACGGCTTAATTTTTTGAGAAGAAGAGTTCTTCCAGCTAAAATTTAAAATTAATTACCAGAAATAATGGAAGGGATAGAGCAGTAGTGATATTCTTGTACTGTGGCCTAAATGTTGGTTGTTGAAGTTTGAAACTGATCTTACAGCCTGATGACCAGGAATTATTATCAGTATAGAATCAAACCATTTGGCTAAATTTGGATAGCTTGTTTTGATATTTCCAACAAAATGATAGCTAGCCTGAGGTTGTATAAAAGATAATGAATCGGGTATACCAACAGATAAAGCCGTCTCCGTTTTTGTACATTCGGTTTTTTCAATAGAAATTCCATCCGCCTGAGCAGCGAAGAAAGCTATAATCAAAAGTGAAATAAAAATAACGGTTTTACGAATCCAATTCATGGTGGCGAATTTAATTCATAAAACACAATTAAAGAAATTTTATAGAATTAATTAACGCTATGAAAGGATGTTATTGTTTTATCCTCAATTGTATCAAAAAACTATTGAGGATAAAACAATGTTTATTGCTGCATTTTGAAGTAGTAATCGGCAGAATGTTTTCCTCCTCCATAAAATAAAAAGAAAATACAAACTAATAATACTAGTATTGCTAAAATTAAGCTTTCAGAATGCATATGTCCCATTGAGTTTACAAGAACAGCCCCAAATAATATGGGTAATTGTGCTGCTATAGCCCAACGGGTAAGTAATCCGAAGAAAATCATAATTCCTCCAATCATGTGCGCAGGAGCGATATAATGTAATAAAAACATTCCGCCTCCAAATTGATCAATTGGTGAAATTAGATCATTCAGATATTGAGCATTCGTTACAAAATAAACACCTTTCATAAATAAAAAAACGCCTAATACAATACGTATCAGATCTACTGGCAAATAAGTGTGCGCATTTGCCCATTTATTTAAACTTTTTACATTTTCCATGATATTTATGTGATTAAAATTACATAACTAAGTTACTAATTTTTAATCAATTAATCATTTATAAGTGCCTGAAAATAAGTTTTTTAATTTTTTATTTATAGGATTTTAAGAATTCAATAAATCTAAACCTGAATTACTCCTAAATTAAAGGGCTTTAGTATCGGCGCATGATTGGCAGCTTCTATTCCCATTGAGATCCATGTACGTGTTTCCAGAGGATCTATAATTGCATCTGTCCATAATCTTGAAGCAGCATAATAGGGAGATGTCTGCTCGTCATAACGTGCCTTAATTTTATTAAATAATTCGGTTTCTTTTGCTTCATCTACAATTTCTCCTTTTGCTTTAAGCGAAGAAGCTTCTATTTGGGCCAATACTTTTGCTGCCTGAGTTCCTCCCATAACAGCCAATTCTGCACTTGGCCAGGCAAAAATTAATCGTGGATCATAAGCTTTTCCGCACATTGCGTAATTTCCTGCACCATAAGAATTTCCTACGATTACAGTAAATTTTGGCACTACAGAATTACTTACAGCGTTCACCATCTTGGCTCCATCTTTTATGATTCCGCCATGTTCAGATTTTGAACCAACCATAAACCCGGTAACATCCTGCAAGAAAACTAATGGAATTTTCTTTTGGTTGCAATTCGCAATAAATCGGGTGGCCTTATCAGCACTGTCAGAATAAATAACACCTCCAAATTGCATTTCTCCTTTTTTTGTCTTTACGACTTTTCTTTGATTGGCTACAATACCTACCGCCCAGCCATCTATTCTGGCATAACCGGTAATTAATGATTGTCCATAACCATCTTTGTAAGCTTCAAACTCCGAATTATCAACCAGACGATTAATGATTTCCATCATATCGTATTGTTCGTTTCTTGCTTTTGGCAGTATACCGTAAATATCTTTTGGATCAAGAGCAGGTTTTTCAGCTTTAATTCTGCTGTATCCCGCCTTATCAAAATCCCCAATTTTATCAACAATGTTTTTTATTTTGTCTAAAGCATCTGCGTCATCCTTTGCTTTATAATCAGTTACTCCTGAAATTTCGCAATGCGTTGTTGCACCCCCCAGAGTTTCATTGTCTATAGTTTCGCCAATAGCAGCTTTTACAAGATAACTTCCTGCGAGAAAAATACTTCCGGTTTTCTCTACAATCAAAGCTTCATCGCTCATAATTGGAAGATATGCGCCGCCGGCAACACAACTACCCATTACGGCAGCAATTTGAGTAATGCCCATACTGCTCATTTGAGCGTTGTTTCTAAAAATTCTCCCAAAATGTTCTTTGTCAGGAAAAATTTCATCCTGAAGCGGTAAATAAACACCTGCACTGTCTACCAGGTATATAATAGGCAATCTGTTTTCTATGGCAATTTCCTGTGCGCGTAAATTTTTCTTTCCCGTAATCGGAAACCATGCTCCGGCTTTTACAGTAGCATCATTGGCAACAACAATGCATTGTTTGCCTTTGATGTATCCTATTTTAACAACAACACCGCCGGAAGGACAGCCGCCGTGTTCTGCGTACATTCCATCTCCCACGAATCCTCCAATTTCTATACTTTTTGAATTTTCATCCAATAAATAATCAATACGTTCGCGGGCTGTCATTTTGCCTTCGGCGTGGAGTTTGGCGATACGTTTTTCGCCTCCGCCTAATTTAATTTTGGCAAATCTTTGTTTTAATTCAGAAAGTAATAGTTTATTGTGATCTTCGTTTTTATTGAAGTTTAAATCCATAAGAAATTGATGTTTTTACAAAATACTGTGTGCTAATTTACAAAATCAATTGAAATAAACGCGATAAACTAAATTGTTTGAAATTAAAAATTTGTTTAAAAAGCAAAAAAAAACAGAAGCGAACTTCTGTTTTTGGATATATCTTAAAAAATTAAATTATTTTTTTGAATCGACAACGAGCCTTTTTAGTATTGCCCATTGTTTTAGAGCATCACGTGCTTCTACCGCAGGATAACCCAACATTGTTTTTCCTGCAGGAATATCACCGACAACTCCAGATCCGGCTCCGACAACAGCGCCGTCTCCAATTGTAGTGTGATCTTTTATTGATGCGCTTCCGCCAATTATAACTCCATTTCCTAAAGTTACAGAACCAGCCAAACCGCTGTTTCCGGCCATAATACAAAATTTACCTAATTTGCTATTATGCCCAATCTGTACTAAATTATCAATTTTGCAGCCGTCTCCTAAAATAGTAGAACTAAATTTACCTCGGTCTACACAAGTATTAGCTCCAATTTCAACTCCGTTACCAATCACCACATTTCCTATTTGTGGAATTTTTACCAAACCTTTTTCTTTACAAGGGCGGAAACCAAAACCATCGGCTCCAATTGTAGCATTTGGATGAATAATGCAGTCGCTGCCAATATGACATCGCTCACGAACTACAGCTCCAGACCAGATTATGGTATTTTTACCAATAGTACATTCGTCTAAAATAGTAACATTTGGGTAGATAGTGACATTCGCAGCTATTTGTACATTTGGACCAATATAACATCCGGCACCAATTCTGCTTCCTTCACCAATAATGGCTGTTTCATCTATAACAGCTGTTTTGTGAATTTCATTATGAAACAGAGGAGTAGGAGGAGCAAAAAGTGCTAAAATTTGAGACATTGCCAAGTCCGCATTTTTTACTTTGATAAAAGCACGATTATCACCTGGTTCAATAGAAATGTCTTCATTAACAACTGCTACAGAGGCTTTTGAGGCTTCCCACAATTTTTCATATTTTTTATTTCCTATAAAAGAAATTTCAGAAGTTGTTGCTTTTTCTAATTGTTCCGTAGCTGTTATACATTGAGAAGTACTGCCGTAAATTTCACCATTGATAACTTCATTAATTTCTTGGATTGAATAGGATTTCATCTATTGAATTAAATTTATTTGGGATTAATTTTCGCCAAATAAAACAAAATAGATTTGAATTACCTAATCTTCTTTTGAAGTTTTTTAAATATTTATTGCAAAAATAATTTTAAAACTATTTTTTTAACATTTAAAATATTGAATTAGTAATTGTTTTTTAAATTTCTGACTATCCTTTAGCTTACTCCTTGTACTGTATTATACCTTTTTTTCAACTTGAATTATAAAGGTTTAAATGTTTTTTAATTTTTAATCAATTGATAATTAACATATTGCGAACTAAATTCTCATAATAAGTTCAATTTTTTCTTATTTAAAAATAATTTAAGTTGTCTTAGTTATATTTGTTTTTATTTTTAACAGAAGCAGAAAAAATAAATAAAAAACATATTTTTTGATTATTTGTGGAATTAACACTGTGTAAAAAAAACATTAGTAAGATAAACATTAAAAAAAAATACTTAATAATAGATTTGATTTATATTTGTAATGTCTTTATAATCAATTTATAAGCAAAAAAAAGCGATTCATTTAGAGAAATGAATCGCTTTTAAATATTACTAAAAACTTAATTATTCTTTTATTTTGTTAAGTGAAACGGCATTGATGCAATATCGTAATCCGCTTGGTTCAGGACCATCGGGAAAAACATGTCCCAAATGGGCATCGCACGTATTGCATACCACTTCTACACGAATCATTCCGTAAGATTTGTCGGCAAGATACGCTATTGCATTTTCTTTTAATGGCTGCGTAAATGAGGGCCAGCCTGTCCCGGATTCAAATTTTTCATTTGCGTCAAAAAGTATAGTGCCACAACATTTACATGCGTAGATGCCTGGATCAAATAAACTGCATAATTCTGAACTAAAAGATCTTTCTGTTCCTTTTAAGCGCGTTACCTGAAATTCTTCAGGAGTTAAAATTTGTTTCCATTCCTCTTCAGATTTCTCTACTCTTTTATCAGGAGTTGGATTTCCTTTATTTGTAAAATGAATTACATCTGCCCATTTAATCATAATTTATTTGTTTTTAGTTTCAGGTTTTGTTGCTAAATACTGTGACTGCAAACTGTAACTGAATATTTTACTGTTCCTCCTTTTGTCCCATCATCATTAAAAATGCTTTTAAGAATGGGTCGATATTTCCGTTCATAACACCATCAACATCGCTGGTTTCGTAGCCAGTACGAACATCTTTTACTAATTTATAAGGTTGCATTACATAATTACGTATTTGAGAACCCCATTCGATTTTCATTTTTCCGGCTTCGATATCAGCTCGTTGCGCTTGTTGTTTTTTTAATTCGATTTCATACAATTGAGAACGTAACATCTGCATGGCACGTTGTCTGTTGTCTTGTTGCGAACGTGTTTCTGAACATTGAATCTGAATTCCGGTTGGTTTGTGTACCAATTGTACTTTCGTTTCAACCTTGTTCACATTTTGTCCTCCGGCACCACTCGAACGTGAAGTTGTAATTTCGATATCAGCAGGGTTAATGTCAATTTCGATACTGTCATCAACAAGCGGATAAACATACACAGACACAAACGAAGTATGACGCTTGGCATTACTGTCAAAAGGAGAGATTCTTACTAAACGGTGAACACCATTTTCTCCTTTTAAATAACCAAAGGAATAATCGCCTTCAAATTCTAAAGTTACGGTTTTTATACCGGCAACCTCACCTTCCTGAAAGTTTAATTCTTTGATTTTATAGCCATAACTTTCGCCCCACATCATGTACATACGCATTAACATTCCAGCCCAGTCACAGCTTTCAGTTCCTCCGGCTCCGGCAGTAATCTGAACAACGGCACTTAAACTGTCACCTTCGTCAGAAAGCATGTTTTTAAACTCGATGTTTTCGATATGAGCCTGAGTTGTATTATAATGCTCATCTAATTCTTCTGCAGAAAGTTCTCCTTCTTTATAAAAATCATATGCAAGCTGCAGCTCATCAGTAAGTTCGATGGCTTTATTATAATCTTCAATCCATTTTTTCTTGTTTCGAAGATTTTTTACAATAATCTCGGCTTCTTTGGCATTATTCCAAAAATCAGGCGCAAAAGTTTTTTCTTCTTCGTTGGCAATTTCGATTAGTTTGGCATCAACGTCAAAGATACCTCCTCAACGCACCAAGGCGCTCCACAATACCTTTTATTTGTTCGGTAGTTGTCATAAATTAATAGTAGTTTTATATGTTTTTTATAAATATTACGTTATTTTGGTTCCGGATATTCATAAGGTTAAAGTTTATTAAAACTTGTCTCGAATAACTGTCAGTAATACGTAATTTTGTTGTACAAAAATAAGACATAGTTTTTATAATATGGAAATAAATTTAATTAGCGATACCATTACCAAGCCTTCACATGAAATGTTACAGTATATGTTTAATGCACAGGTAGGTGACGACGTATATAAACAGGATCCTACAGTTATAGAGCTTGAAACAAGAGTAGCTGAGTTTTTTGGAATGGAGGCCGGACTTTTTTTTCCTTCCGGAACTATGGCAAACCAAACTGCGATTAAATTACATACACAGCCGGGAGAACAATTAATTGCAGACAAATATGCTCATGTCTATCATTATGAAGGGGGCGGGGTTTCTTTTAACAGTGGAGTTTCATGCTGTCTGTTAGACGGACATCGCGGAATGATAAACGCCTCTCAGGTTGCCGCTGCAATCAATGATCCAGAATTTTATCATAGCCCGCTCACAAGTTTGGTTTGTGTAGAAAATACGACCAATAAAGGCGGTGGTGCATGTTATGAACTTGATGATTTAAGAGAGATAAAAAAAGTTTGTGATGCTAATAATTTGAAATTCCATTTGGATGGTGCCAGAATTTGGAATGCGTTGGTTGCAAAGAGACAAAACCCGAAAGAATTTGGTGCTATTTTCGATACTATATCGGTTTGTTTATCAAAAGGATTGGGAGCTCCAATTGGTTCTGTTTTGCTCGGAACCAAAGCAGATATTCACAGAGCGTTGAGAATCAGAAAAATACTTGGTGGGGGAATGCGTCAGGTGGGATATTTGGCTGCAGCAGGATTATATGCGTTGGCACATAATATCGAAAGATTAGCTGAAGATCACAGAAGAGCAAAAGAAATTGCAAATATTTTAAGTGCAAAATCCTGGGTAGCAGCTGTAGAACCTGTAGAAACTAATATTTTGATATTTTCACTTGCAGAAGGATACAGCGATCAGCTTTTAATAGAAAAATTGAAACAAAAAAATATCTCGATAAGTTCAATGGGGCATAATAAGCTTCGAATTGTAACACACCTGGATTACAGAGAAGTAATGCATAATTATGTACTTGAAATGCTTTCGAAGATTTAGTTTAGATTCTGAGGTGCTAAGGTACTAAGGTTCTAAGTTACAAAGGTTCAGAGATGGAAAAAGGTTCAAAGCCACAAAGACTTTACACTATGTGTACCTTTGAACCTTTTTTTGAACCTTTGTAACTTAGAACCTTAGTACCTTTCCCACTTAGCACCTCAGAACCTTATTTAAAAAGATTATCCATTCCTGGTATCATTGGCATGTCCATTTTGGCAACGGCATCCAGTTCTTTTTCGTTTACGCTGGTAGCTTTTTCTATCGCTTTATTTAAGGTTACGATTAAATAATCTTCCAATTGCTCTTTATCTTCAAGTAAAGAATCGTCTATAGAGATTGATTTTACTTTTCTATTTGCTGTCAATGTTATTTTCAATAATCCATCAGCACTTTGTTCGTCAATTAAAACAGTATCAAGACGCTTTTTTGTATCTTCAATTTTTTGTTGGGTCTCTTTAAGCTTACCCATCATTCCCATTAAATCCATTTTTGTTGATTTTTAAATTATTTCATACAAAATTAGTATATTGCTGTATTAAATCAATGCAATAATTTAAGAAAAAATTAATTCTGTTCTATTGTGTTTGTAGTACTTTTGCCCTTCATATTTAAAATTAATGCTTAATCCATGCCAGACAATATAAAGGCTCCACAGGCCAAAATAATTCCAAAAAAGCTAAAAAAACATAAAGAAACCCGAATTGATAATTATTTTTGGCTAAATGATCGTGAAAATCCCGAAGTCATAGATTATCTAAATCAGGAAAATTCATATTACCAAAGCATGACTCAGCATACAAAGGAGCTTCAGAATGCTTTGTATGAAGAAATGAAAGCAAGAATCAAAGAAGATGATTCTTCTGTCCCTTACTTCTATAATGGTTATTATTACATTACAAGATTTGAAACCGGGCAAGACTATCCAATTTTCTCAAGAAAAAAAGGAAGCCTTTCGGCAGAGGAAGAAATTTTATTTAATTGTAATGAATTAGCAAAAGGTCATGCCTATTTTAAACTTGGAGGTTTAAGTATAAGCCCTGATAACAGATTTGCAAGTTTTGGAGTTGACATTGTCGGAAGAAGAATTTATACCATTCAGATCAAAAATTTGGAAACGGGTGAAATTCTGGCAGATAAAATCGAAAATGCTACAGGCGGATCTGTATGGGCAAATGATAACAATACAATTTTTTATACCAGACAAGATGAAGTTACACTGAGAGCAGACAAGGTTTTCAGACATAAACTAAATACCGAATCTAAGAACGATGTATTGGTTTTTAATGAGACCGATGATACTTTTAGTGTTTCTGTAAGCAAAGAAAAGTCAAGAAAATACATTGTAATTGGTTCAGGAAGTACCTTAACAACAGAATACAGAATTCTAAACTCAGATAATCCTGATGGAGAATTTGAAGTTTTTCAAAATCGTGTACGCGGACTGGAATACAGTATTTCCCATTTTGAAGATTCATTTTATATTTTAACAAATAAAGATAAGGCAACCAACTTTAAGCTTATGAAAACGCCTGAAAACAGGACAGAGAAAAAGTTTTGGGTAGATCTTATTCCGCATCGTGAAAATGTTTTGTTAGAAGATATTGAGATTTTTAAAAACTATTTAGTCGTTGAGGAGCGCTCAAAAGGGTTGAATCATATTCGTATTATGCCATGGAATAATCCCGAAGAAGATTACTATTTGCCTTTTGAAAATGAAACTTATAACGCTTACACGACAACAAATATAGATTTTGATACGGATATTTTGCGTTATAGCTATCAGTCACTTGCGACTCCGTCATCTGTAATTGATTTTAATATGAAAACTAAAACCAAAGAGATTCTAAAAGAACAAGAGGTTTTAGGAGGCAAATTTGACAAAGAAAACTATACCGAAGAACGTGTTTGGGCAACAGCCAGAGATGGAGTAAAAGTTCCAATTTCTATGGTTTACAGGAAGGGACTTAAGAAAAATGGTAAAAATCCAATGTTGCTTTATGCTTATGGATCGTACGGGATCACAATGGATACCTACTTTTCATCAACAAGACTTTCTTTGTTAGACAGAGGATTTATATTCGCAATTGCCCATATAAGGGGAGGTGAGGACCTGGGAAGACAATGGTATGAAGACGGAAAACTGTTAAAAAAGAAAAATACCTTTACAGATTTCATCGATTGCTCTAAATTTGTAATTAACGAAAATTTTACTTCTTCGAAACATTTATATGCAGAAGGAGGGTCGGCAGGAGGATTATTAATGGGAGTTATCATAAATGAAGCGCCTGAATTATACAACGGAGTTATTGCTCAGGTTCCTTTTGTCGATGTTATAACAACAATGCTTGATGATAGTATTCCGTTAACAACCGGAGAATATGATGAGTGGGGAAACCCAAACAATAAAAAATATTATGATTATATGTTATCGTATTCACCATATGATAATATAAAGCCACAAGAATACCCTAACATGTATGTTTCCACAGGATTACACGATTCACAAGTGCAGTACTGGGAACCGGCAAAATGGGTGGCGAAGTTAAGGGAGATGAAAACAAATAATAATTTTTTGTTTCTGGATACCAATATGGATGCCGGACATGGCGGAGCTTCAGGACGGTTTGAAGCATTAAAAGACTTAGCAAAGGAATTTAGTTTTTTATTAGATTTAGAGAAAATTAAAAGCTAATTAGAAATTTTTTGTTAAATTTGCAACCTATCAGGGTCATTAAAAATACCTTTGATTAACTATTTTTTTATGAAAGAAGAAATAAACGCTTATAATAATGTTTTAGAATTAATAGGTAACACCCCGCTTATTAAACTAAATAAAATCACCGAAGAGTTAGAAGGAAATTTCTACGCAAAGGTAGAAGCTTTTAATCCAGGACATTCCTCAAAAGATAGAATAGCGTTATATATTATTGAAGAAGCCGAGAAAAAAGGAATTCTTTCTCCAGGAGATACCATTATAGAAACTACATCAGGAAATACAGGATTTAGTCTTGCAATGGTAAGTATTATAAAAGGTTACAACTGTATTTTGGCAGTAAGCTCAAAATCATCGAAAGATAAAATTGACATGTTGAGAAGTTTAGGAGCCAAAGTATATGTTTGCCCCGCTCACGTTTCTGCCGATGATGAAAGATCTTACTATAATGTCGCTAAACGATTACATGAAGAAACGAAAGGATCAGTTTACATTAATCAATATTTTAACCAACTGAATATTGATGCCCACTACAACACTACCGGTCCCGAAATCTGGGAACAGACAAAAGGACAAATTACGCATTTAATTGCATGCAGCGGTACAGGAGGAACGATCTCCGGAACAGCAAAATTCCTAAAAGAACAAAATCCTAATATAAGAATTCTTGGTGTTGATGCATTTGGATCAGTATTGAAAAAATACCATGAGACAAGAGAATTTGATAATAAAGAGATTTATCCGTACCGTATTGAAGGTTTAGGAAAAAATCTTATCCCATCTGCAACTGATTTTGATATTATTGATAAATTCATGAAAGTAACCGACGAAGAAAGTGCTCACTCAGCCAGAGAGATCACTCGTAAGGAAGGTTTATTTGTTGGATATACCTCTGGTGCGGTAATGCAGGCAATCAAACAATACGCAGAAGAAGGTGAGTTTACAAAAGACAGTAATATTATTGCTATTTTTCCAGACCACGGTTCAAGATACATGAGTAAGGTATTTAGCGATGACTGGATGAACGAACAAGGATTCTTTGATAGCATCAATGAAGAAGAAGTTCAAAAAATTGAATTTGTAAAGTAATAAAAATACTTTTTTAATATAAAATCCTGATAGTTTTCTATCTGGATTTTTTTATTTTCTGGTTTTAGCAATACAGATAACTTTAAAAGGGTAGTTTGTGAAAGAAAAATTCTTAAAATTATAATGATAATGTATTTGTATGCGTTGAAGTTAATTTTTTTTTGCAGTAAAATTATTTTTTTAAGAAAAATTACAAAACTAATATTCTGTATTAAGTAAGTAAAATCTTATGTTTGTATTTTTTCAACGATTATTTGCGTCGATCATCGGTAAAATTTTCGATAAACTATATAATAGTATAGATTAGATGTGTTAAAATGTCGCATGTTTTAATGTCCCAAAAAATCTACCCCAATGAAAAAAATACTACTCACTATAATGTTTGTAAGTTTTTTAAATATCAATGCCCAAAATCCTGTACAGGAATTTAATTTTGATGGAAATCTAAACAATAAGGATAATATCCTTTCCTTTTTAGGAACAGCAAATTTTGTTAATGACAGAACGGGAACGCCAAAAGGTGCTCAAAGATTAATAAACAAAGCTTTGCAAGCTGTAGTCGGAGATCTTCCACAAGATAATAAACCGAGATCTATATCGATCTGGGTTAAATTTAATACGATTACAGCGCCAAATTATATTTTAGGTTATGGCAGTCCTGCAAATGGCCAGTATTTTGGTTTATTACAACAATCAGCAGCCGGAGGAAACTCAGATGCTAATTTTACCGGATGGGGAGCCACGAATGATGTTGTCGTTTCTGCTCCGTTGCTAAAAGAAGTTTGGTATCAATATGCGATTACCTATGATGGTAAAATTTCAAAAATATATCGTAATGGAGAACTGCTAAAATCGGCAGACGGTATTTTGCGTACAACAAAAGGTTACATTTTTAGACTAGGTGCATTAAACACATCAACTGGGATAAATGCAGATATAGACGACCTGAAAATTTATAATGTCGCAATGACCGATGAACAGGTAATGGAATCTTATACAAGCTCAAAACCTAGTGCATCGCAGGTTGCCGAAACGTTCGCTGCTCCGGTTGTAACAAAAAAAGCAACATCTGCTACTACTGTAAAAACTAAAGCAACAATTCCTGCTACAGCAGCTCCTGTTTCAACTACTTCTGCAACTACAGATAATAGTAGCAATACGGGATCAAAGACTGTTGAGGTCTTTTCTCAGGGAAATAAAATGTCAGGGTTTAATGCTTCGAACATAGCCGATTTACCAGAAGGAACTTATTTGTTAAAAATAGCAAATAAGCCGGTGAAAAAATAATTAATAAGTTATATGCTGAGATAAAATGAAAAAGCCTTCTGAAATATGATTCAAAAGGCTTTTTATATTAGCGCTTGTTTTGACCCGGAGCATGTGCCTTGGCACTTTTACTTCCTGACATTTTCTTTGCCTGTCCAGGAGGTATTTTTCCTGATCCGTTATTGTGTGAATGGTGAACTACACAGCTCATTACGCTTAGAGCTACAAACAAAATTACCATGATAATCATAGCAATTCGTGTGAATTTTGATGTTTTCATATTTTTTATCTTCTTGAGGTATTACAAATATAGTAGTTCATTTGATTTTTCAATACCTGTAGCCATAGTTTAAAATCATTAAAAACAAAAAAAGCCCTGAAGTTTTCAGGGCTTTTAGATATTTGTAAGAAATTATTCCTCTTTCATTGTGTGATAAACGTTCATAACGTCATCATCTTCTTCAATTTTTTCAATTAGTTTTTCAACGTCAGCGATTTGAGATTCTGTAAGTTCTTTTGTGATTTGTGGAATACGCTCAAAACCAGAAGATAAAATTTCGAGACCTCTGTTTTCTAATTCTTTTTGTAAAGCACCAAAGCTTCCAAAAGGGGCGTAGATTAATATTCCGTCTTCATCTTCAAAAACTTCTTCTGCGCCAAAATCAATAAGTTCTAATTCTAATTCTTCAGGATCAAGATTACCTTTTGCAATTCGAAAGTTACAAGTGTGATCGAACATGAATTCAACAGAACCCTGAGTTCCCATTGTACCATTACATTTATTAAAATAACTGCGAATATTGGCTACCGTTCTGTTATTGTTATCAGATGCTGTTTCAATCAAAATTGCAATTCCGTGAGGAGCATATCCTTCAAATAAAATTTCTTTATAATTGGCAGTATCCTTATTACTTGCATTTTTTATAGCGCGCTCAACATTGTCCTTAGGCATGTTGGCAGCTTTTGCGTTTTGTATTACAGCTCTTAATCTAGAATTGGCATCTGGGTTAGGTCCGCCTTCTTTAACAGCCATAACGATATCTTTACCAATTCTGGTAAATGTTTTGGCCATTGCAGACCAACGTTTCATTTTTCTTCCTTTTCTAAATTCGAACGCTCTTCCCATTTCTAATTTTTAGTTTTGTGAGGCAAAAATACGGTTATTCCTTATTTTTCCAAAATCAAAACTATTCTTTTTTAAGTATAGTTGGAAGTTAAATCTTAAACATTAGAATTAGATGTTAAAAGTTAGCTTTTCAGATAAATGTTTCAGGTTTCAGGTTTCAAGTTATAGGAATGTAAAAAAAATCCGTTCGCAAACAAAAGGATTTTTTTATGAGAACCTGAAACCTGAAACCTGAAACCTGAAACTTATTTCAAACCATTAAATTCAGTAATAATATTAATAGCCTCGTTGAGGTATGGATTTGTTTTAAGATTATTGATCTGATATTGATTAATGGTTTTTTCAGTCGGATATACCCCCAATAGAAATTGATTTACTGTAGAGTTATAAATGTCTAAAGGATTATTATCATCGTTAAAAGTATGAATATCTGTCCAAAGTGAGTTTATTTCCTTTTTCTGTTCAAAAACAGCTTCTAAGGTCATCGGAATTTCTGATTTCGGCACATTTACTATCTGATCAATTTTTTTGTTGATTTTCTTTATGTCATTAAAATAAAAATTATCCTCTAACCTTACAGAACTGTTATGCGCTATTTTGTCTATAATATTTCTTTTTACATAAGGTTTGTATTTTAAGAAAGTCTCAATACTGTCATTTTTAATGGCTGTCGGAAAATCACTTTCTTTTTGATAGACGTCTTCGTAGAATTCCGGAAGCATAACATCTGGTTTAACACCAACATATTGATGACTTTTGCCTGTAACTCTATAAAATTTATTAATTGTAATTTTCAGGAAATCAGTATTTTTATCTTCGTCAAGCGAAAGAATGGTCTGCATGGTAGCTTTTCCAAGCGTATTACTGCCCAACAGCAGCGCGCGGTTATAATCCTGCAAAATAGAAGAAAAAAACTCACTGGCCGAAGCTGTGTTACTGTTTATCAAAATTACAATTGGGCCTTTGTAAATAAGTCCTCTGTAAGGATCTTGTATTACAGATTTATTTTTTTTATTATCTACAACTACCGAAAGCGGACCATAATCGACAAACATCCCGGCCAATTTTATGGCTTCTTCCATAGAACCGCCTCCATTGTCGATCAAATCAATTACAAGTCCTTTTATATTATCTTTTTCGAGTTTTATTACTTCACGGGCAACATCATCAGCACAGCCTTTTCTGCTGTTTCCGTCTAAATCGGCATAAAAACTGGGAATTTTAATGTATCCTATTTTATCGTCTTTGCCGACTATAAAACTAAAAACAGAATTTTCTTCATCCTTCATGACTTGTTTTTCTATATAGACATCAAAATTTTTACCCGAATTTCGTTTTAACGTCAGTATAATATTCTTGTTCGATTCAGACAAAATCATCGTTGAAATAGACTCCAGCGAAGAGCAGGAGACATGTAAAGTCTCTTTTTGATTGGATACAGAAACTATCTGATCGCCTTTTTTGATCTGACCGGTTTTAAACGCAGGACCATTTGGATCAATTTCATCAATTATAATTTCGTTCTTTTCATTGAGATTAACCGTCATTCCCAACGATAAATGCTCTTTGGACAAAGAGGCCACAAAACTCGATTTTAAATCATTGCTAAAATACGCTGTATGCGGATCAAAATAAGTACAGAACAAGTTGTATAGCTTTTCTTCCTGTGTACTTTTTGTTTCCAATAGTGTATTTATCCTGCAGATTTCGTTAGATAAAATCAATTTTTTTGAAGCAGCTTCAATCGATTTGAAATTTGCTTTTAAAGAATCAAGGTTATCGCTCGTTTCTGCGATATCATCCAAAATCTGATAGCGAAGTTTCTTGGCCCACACTTTTTCCAGATTTTCTTTTACGAGATAAAAAGGGAAAGATTTTTTATAAAACCGGATTGTATCTTTTTTGGTATAATCAATAGGTTCATTTTGAATTTTCTCCAAAACACTTTTGGTTCTCAAAAGTCCATTTCTGTATTTATTGGTAATATCTCCCAAAAAGCGACAATCATTCTCCAGGATTAAATCATCTAAATTCAGTCGGTAATTCTGATACATTTCATTGTATTCACTGAGAAAAAATATATTTCTCGAAGGATCCAGCTCATTTATAAGATTATCAAAGACAAAGACAGACAGGCTGTCATCAATTGGCTTGGGGCGTACATGTTCTGTCTGGATTACCACATTTATCTTGTTTAGTATCTCGCATGTTTTGTCACTTTCCTGACCAAACAGGAAATTGGTAACAAAAAGGCATACTAAAAATATATTTTTCATAAATCTAAAAGTCATCGTTTACACTAAAATTACGGTAATTTTTCGATAAAAGACAGTATTTTCTTTAAAAAATATTAATGGATTAATTCATTATTTTAATTTTTTTAAAACACAAATCAAAGGCAAAAAAAAAATGCATTACAACCAAAATTGCAATGCATTTAAATATAGTTTTAAAAAATATTATTTTTTATAGAAAGGCAGTTTTACCACTTTTGCAGGAACATCATTCTTTCTGATTCTAATGTAGATATCGCTGTCAATTGCACTATTGTTTACTGTTACATAACCAAGTCCAATTCCTTTATTCATAGAAGGCGACATAGTTCCTGAAGTTACAATACCGATAACGGCACCAGAAGCATCAACGATTTCATAATCATGCCTTGGAACTGCACGTTCCTGCATTTCAAACGCTACTAATTTTTTTGTAACACCTTCTTCTTTTTGTTTTTTCAGATTATCCGAATTAGTAAATTCTTTTGTAAATTTAGTAATCCATCCCAAACCAGCTTCCAGAGGCGAAGTAGTGTCATTAATATCGTTTCCGTATAAGCAGAAACCCATTTCAAGACGCAAAGTATCACGCGCTGCAAGACCAATAGGTTTAATTCCGAAAGCTGCTCCGGCTTCAAAAACCTTATTCCAAATTTGTTCTACTTCACTGTTTTTGCAGTAAATTTCAAATCCGCCAGAACCTGTATAACCAGTTGCAGAAATAATTACATGTTCAATTCCGGCAAAGTCAGCTACTTCAAAATGATAATAAGCAATTGCAGATAAATCAATAGAAGACAAAGATTGCATAGCTTCAACAGCTTTTGGCCCCTGAATTGCCAATAATGAATAATCATCAGATATATTTTTCATCTCAACACCCAAATCATTGTGCGATGAAATCCAGTTCCAGTCTTTCTCAATATTAGAAGCATTTACAACCAGTAAATACTGCTCTTCCTTCATTTTATACACAATTAAATCATCTACAATACCGCCTTCATTATTTGGAAGACAAGAATATTGTGCTCTTCCAATTGTTAGAGTAGAAGCATCATTTGATGTTACCTTCTGGATCAGCGCCAAAGCATTTGGTCCCGAAAGTAAAAATTCGCCCATATGCGAAACATCAAAAACGCCAACACTGTTACGAACCGTTTCATGTTCAGCATTAACACCTTCATAAGTAATTGGCATATTATAGCCGGCAAAAGGAAGCATTTTTGCTCCTAAACTTTCATGTATGTGCGTAAGCGCAGTATTTTTCATTGTGTTGAATTAAAAAATTGAGTCGCAAATTTATTTAAAAAATATCGAAAATTACTACTGTAAATTATAAATTTCGTAATGATTGACGGCAATTTTGGGAGATTCGCTATATCTTTTTAATTTTAAAGTAAAATAAAATGTTGGAGAATTCTTAGAAACTCCATTGGATACAATACCATAAAAAAATAATAACTAATTTTTAACCTATAAGAAATTACTGATATTTGATGTTTTTTGTAATTTTAAAATTGAAAATATTTATAATGAAAGTTCCTCTACAGATAACAAAACAAGAAATCCTCACTTTTTATAAACCTGTAAATCCCAAAACACACAAAGGGATTCAGGGTCATGCTGTTATAATCGGGGGAAGTTACGGCAAAATCGGAGCTGCTGTTTTGGCTTCAAAATCATGTTTAAAAACCGGTTGCGGTCTTGTTACGGCTTTTTTGCCAAAATGCGGTTACCAAATTGTGCAAATCAGTATTCCCGAAGTAATGGTGGCCACCGATAAGAATGAAGATTTTATTACTAATATATCTTTTCCGGCAGAACCTCAGGCAATCGGAATTGGTCCAGGAATAGGGCAGGACAAAGAAACTCAAAAGGCAATATTTGATTTTTTGAAAGCAAACAGAAAACCATTAGTTCTTGATGCCGATGCCTTGAATATTTTGTCACTTAATAAATCCTGGCTGGAACTGTTGCCCGAAAATACAATCCTGACACCACATCCAAAAGAACTTGAAAGATTAATTGGAAAATGGGAATCTGAAACTGAAAAGTTTGAAAATACAATCGCCTTTTCTGAACATTATAAAGTTATTGTTGTAATGAAAGGGGCTCCGACGTTTATTGTAAACCAAAATAAAATTTATCAAAATACCACCGGAAATGCGGCATTGGCCACAGCCGGGAGCGGTGACGTTTTGACCGGGATTATTACCAGTTTACTCGCACAGAATTATATCCCTGACCAAGCCGTAAAACTTGGAGTTTACCTTCATGGCTTAACGGCAGATATTGCAGTTGCAGAAACCGGGCATCAGTCTTTTATTGCTTCTGATATTATTACGAATCTGGGAAGAGCATTTTTGGAATTAGAAAATTAGATGATCTGTCAATTAGATAATTTTACCGAACCGTTTATTATCCCTGAGCGTAGTTTAAACAACATGAGCAGCCCGACGATAAAATCAAACTTTGAGGAATATCTTTGCGTTCGGCTTCGCTCAGGAAGACAAGAAATTAATAAACTTGGAAATATACGTGAACAGGAACTTTAAACGCTGCGTCTTTGCGAAATTAAAAAATTTTGTGTCTTAGTGTCTTCGTGGCAAAAACCTTAGTAAGTTTGTAATATGGAAAACAATTTTGATCTGAGAACGGTAAACGTTACACGATATATAACGCCTTTGCGTGAAGGCGGATCTCTGCCGGCTTTGGCAGAAGCAGATGATGATTTTAAATATGTATTAAAATTTAAAGGTGCCGGACACGGTGTAAAAGCTTTAATCGCCGAACTGGTTGGCGGACAAATTGCAAAAGCTTTAAAATTGCAATTGCCCGAATTGGTTTTTGCCAATCTGGATGAAGCCTTCGGGAGAACTGAAGCCGACGAAGAAATTCAGGATTTATTGCAAGGAAGTCAGGGATTAAATCTGGCACTTCATTTTTTATCAGGTGCGATTACTTTTGATCCGGTTGTTACAACTGTAGATGATAAGCTGGCCTCGCAAATTGTTTGGCTGGATGCTTATATAACAAATGTTGACAGAACCTTTAAAAATACCAATATGTTGATTTGGCATAAGGAATTATGGCTTATTGACCATGGCGCATGTTTGTACTTTCACCATTCCTGGAACAATTGGGAACAACACGCCAAAAGTCCGTTTGCTTTGATAAAAGATCACGTTTTATTGCCTCAGGCTTCACTTTTAAAAGAAGTTGATACTGAATATAAAGCAATTTTAACTCAGCAAATTCTCGAAGAAATTGTAAACACGATTCCACTCGAGTGGCTGCAATGGGAAGACACAGACGAAACACCCGAAGCATTGCGAAATGTATATTTACAGTTTTTGCAGACGAGATTAAACAATTCAGAAATCTTTGTAAATCAGGCTCAAAATGCAAGATAACCACTTATATGAGTATGCCGTGATTCGTGTGGTACCAAGAGTAGAGCGCGAAGAATTCCTGAATATCGGAATTATTTTATTTTGTAAAAAAGCAAAATTTATAAAAGTATTATCGCACATTGACGATGCCAAAATAGAAGTGCTTTCAAACGATTTTGACATTGAACAATTGCATTGTAATGTAACAGCCCTTAAGAAAATTGCAACCGGAGACAAGGAGGGCGGTCCAATTGGTGCAATGGATATTCCAGAGCGTTTTAGATGGCTAACCGCTATTCGCAGTTCTGCAATTCAAACCTCACGACCACACCCGGGCATTTGCCAGGATCTGGAAAAGACAATTCAGAGATTGTTCGAAGAGTTAGTTCTTTAAAAAAGGTTCAAAGGAGCAGAGGTTCAAAGGAGCAAAGGTTTTTTGTAGGCGCACAGCTGTGTTTCTCACATCTGGTTTAAAAAACTCACTTGGACGGCATATAAGAAAAACTTAGCGGCTTCGCTTCCGATGGCTATCGGGATTATGTGATTAAAAACACCGAGTCTCTTACACACAAAATAAAAAGTCAAACCCTGTGAAGTTTACGCTTACAGGGTTTGACAAAACTAAACTAACTAATTCAGATTTTTAAAATTATAGTTTCAGGAATGGATTTGAAACCATGGAATTCTAAAAAAGAATGAAGTTTCTTAAAACGATCCACAGATATTTCCGCCTAAAGTTGCTCCTGCATTAGCAGAGACATCTGCTTTAACGGCAGTTTTATCAAGTTTCAAAATGGAGTACGGAGGAGTAAAGGCGGTTTTACTACCTGCCTGGTTTCCTGTGGTATTAGTAAAAAGGTTATCAACCGCAGTAACAGCTGTAAAACCTGTCATTAAATCGATAGGCGTTTTTACTCCTTCAAATACGTTTGTTTCTACTCTAATATCAGCTTCAAAACCAGCCGAAACACACTTATTGCTCACCGTACTATTAAAAAAGTTGTTCACTAAATGCACTTTTCCAAAACGGACTCTAGGCATTCTTTCTTTACAACCCGGAGCCCACCAGCAGCGTGCAAAAGTAATTCTTAATTTTCCACGATCAGCAGTTGCGCCATCACTTGAACCAATTAAATTAGAATATCTGTGATCGTCTGATCCTCCCGGACCATCAGGTCTTGGAGCTTTTAAATAACCAAATTTGGTATAAGAAACTGTCACGTAATCTGATTTGTTTTTAATGTCAAAGTTTCCATCAACACCATCTCTAAATTCGCAATGGTCTACCCATACATTTTGGCAATCATCTATAACGGCATTATCCCATCCGTCAGTGTCATAAGCTCCCGGACCTTCAAAAATAAGATTTCTGATAATCAGGTTTTTACATCTTTTGATGCTGATTATACCAGATCCGTCTTTAGTTTGGTTAGTAGAAACCAATTTTGCACCAGATGTACCATAAATAGTTTTACCACCTTGATCCTGTAATGACAATCTCGCGCTAATTGTGATTGTACCTGTAACCTTTACGACCTTAACAGCACTATTCTCAAGAGCCGATTTTAGCTGGGCATACGTTGTAACAGTTGTTTCTGCAGCAGTACCGCCGCCAGTAGTGCCGCCATTTTGAGAAGCCCAGCCAGGAACCTGAGTACAATCGCCTACCCTTGCTGTTAAATTACGGGAAGCGGGTGTAGTAGTTTCGATAGTTGCATTCTCGTTACTTTGAGGAGAAGCAATCTCTTCAGTATTACATGCTGTAAAACCGAAAACAAGTGTTAGAAGAAACACTGAAAATGTTGATTTAAATTTCATAATAATAAGTTTGGTTAAATAGTAATACTGCAAATCTGCTTATAATTTGTATGAAAAAAGTTGAACAAGTTCAATATTTTGAGAATAAATTACTATTAATTATATTTTTAACATCAAATGCAATACAAAAGATATATTTTTACGTAATCGATTACATTATTTAAATTCATTCACACTTACGCCCCTGAGTAAGAATAAAAATAAAAATATGTACAAAGCATTAAGATTAAACATTGAACGTAAAATACCATTAACCGATGAGGAGTGGAAATGTATTGTTGGGAAGATAGAGTTTATAAAACTGAAAAAAAACAAATTTTTACAGATTCAGAACTCCAATAGTTCCTACGAGTGCTTCATTTTAAAAGGCGCTTTCAAAACCTATATTTTGAATGATAATGGGAACGAAAGTGTTATTTTTTTCTCTTTCGAAAATGAGTGGATGTGTGATTTGGAAAGCTTTTACCACCAAAAGCCAACAACCTACAATATCAAGGCAATAGAAGACAGTGAAATTCTGGTTATTAGCAAAGCTAATAAAACGCTCTTATTTGAACAGGTCCCAAAACTGATTCAGTTTCACATCATCATGGTTGAAAAAGCCAATATTGCTATTCAGCAAAGACTTTTAGATGTATTAAACAAAAATTCTAAACAGCGCTATCTGGAGTTTATAGAACGATATCCAAATAAGTTTAAAGCGATAAACAATAAAAATTTATCTTCTTATCTTGGTGTTTCCCACGAATTTTTATCGAAGATTAAGAGAAGGGTTTAAGATATTGTTGTGCTGTAAAGAATTATTAGAAGGTTCAAAGTAGCAAAGTAGCAAAGGTTCAAAGGTTTTTGCTTTAGTGGCAAAGAAGCGTCTAAGAACAAATAAAATAATTCATAAAATCTCGAAGTCGCAAGAATTATAAAAAACTTAGCGTCTTTGCGACTTTGCGAGATTAAAATAAAAAAAAGCTTTGCCGTAAACCCTTATCGAGTCTTGCTGTTAAACCTAAAACAAAAAAAACTCTAAACCTTCTTCTCCAAAAAGATAAACTCCAAAGGATTTGGCGAAATAGTTACATGAATTTCACTTTCAGGAAAAGCTTCTCTTTCGCCGGTTTCAACATAGCCATGACGTTTGTACCACGCAATAAGTTCTTCACGCACTGAGATTACTGTCATTATAATTGATGAAAGGCCTAAGCTTTTTGCGTAATTTTCGGCTTCGGCGAGCATTTTTTTGCCAATTCCGCTATTTTGTAATTCGGGTGAAACAGTCAGCATTCCCAGATACAATTGATTTTCTTTTTCGACCAATAAAACAGATCCAATTATTTTATTGTTTTCTGTATATTTCAGAATTGTATTTTTCGGATTATTTATGATTTCCGACAATTCTTCTTCATTCGTTCTTTTTCCTTCTAATAAGTTAGCTTCTGTAGTCCAGCCTTTTTTAGAAGATTCTCCTCTGTAAGCCGAATTAATCAATATGTTTAATGCAGGAATATCTGCCGGCGTTGCTTTTGTAATCATTATAGTATGTTGAATATATTTCCTCAAAGGTAGAAAAAGACTGCAAAACATGGGTGTTTTTAAATGAATTGAGATGAAAAAAGCACAAAAAAAAGCATAAGAATTTACATTTTGCTGCCAAATTTAATTTCAGCAGTTTTGATAGTTTTTAAACTAAAATAAATTATATTTTTACCGTAAATTGTTTTTTATAAAGTGATGATACACCAGACAAAAAATAATCGAATTTACCTGACCCGATAACTACATAATATGGCAAGAATTCATTTGTTCGAATTTGAAGATCAAAATTGGCTTCCTAGTTTCATTAGAAATTATATGACCGATTTTTTACAATTCCTTTCTAATAAAACACCCATGTACAAAGGAATTGTGCCAGTTATTGAAAAAGGACTAAAAGAAAGCAATACCAATCAAATTATAGATTTAGGTTCCGGCGGCGGCGGCGGATTAATCTGGCTGAATAAGGAACTGCGAAAGAATAACCCCGGTTTAAAAATTCTGCTAACCGATTATTTTCCAAATATTCCGGCGTTTGAACACACACAAAAAGAAGCCGACAATTTTGGATTTATAAGAACTCCAATAGATGCCAGAAACGTTCCCGAAAACCTAAACGGACTCCGGACACAGTTTTTATCCCTGCACCATTTTAAACCCAAAGACGCTCAGCAAATCCTGCAAAATGCTGTTGACAGCAATAGTTCGATTGCTATTTTTGAAGGGCAGGAGAGAAGTTTTCAGAGTATTATGGCAATGATTTTTTCGCCGTTTACTGTTTTGCTTACAGCGCCTTTTATTAAGCCATTTAAAATTGGCAGAATTATTTTTACCTATCTTATTCCGATTGTGCCGGTTTTAATTTTATGGGACGGTGTCGTTTCTTCCTTAAGAACCTATTCTGTTGATGAAATGAACGCATTAGTATCTAATTTAAATAATAAAGAAAATTTTAATTGGGAAGTTGGCAGGGTAAAATCTGGGCCTACTAAGATTTTGTATCTTTTGGGAACTAAGAAGTAAGTTGTTTTTTTATTAAAGCTGAATTTGTCAATTTAGATAAAATTGAAAAGCGTATCTTACAAAAACAGCTTGTTTTTTACCGAAACTTATTTTCGTTTAAGAATTTTAAATATCTTTGAATTATGAGTACAGCAATAAAACCAAAACATATCGGCAGAAATATAAGCCGTATCAGAGAGCTTAAAGATATGAAGCAGGAAGCACTGGCACAGGCTATAGGAACAAATCAGCAGACCATTTCGGCTATTGAAAACAGCGAAGCTGTAGACGAACAAAAACTAATTGAAATAGCAAAAGCATTGGGAGTTACTGTTGAAGCAATTAAAAACTTTTCGGAAGAAGCGGTTTTTAATTATTTTAATACTTTTAATGATACTGTTTCAAATAGTAGCTTTGGACAAGGTGCACATAGTAATTACGACTGTACTTTTAATCCTTTAGATAAAGTTGTTGAACTTTACGAGCGTTTGGTGCAAGCTGAAAAAGATAAAGTTGAATATTTGGAGAAATTATTGAACGGGAAATAACCGTTTTTGAACATAAATTAATTTTAAAAAGAGATCTTTTATTTAAGGTCTCTTTTTTTATGTTCAATTGCTAAAGCGAGGGGTTAGGAAAATTGCTATATTTTATTTTTTTGCGATTCAAAATAAGCCAATCGGTTTTTAATTCTTTCAGCAATACTTAGGTCACTATCACCATGAATATCCCTTATATTGTAATTAGGATTTCTAGGATCAGTAGTTTCCTGAAATTCATTAACGCCAAGATTAAAAAGTGCCTGTCCAAATCTTTGGCTTGGATTTTTTTCTAAATATGATTGCAATAAATTCAGTATAAGTTTATGTTCTTCCTTCATTTGAATTGTTTGTGCTTAAGTTTTCTAAAAATTTTATTGGATCACTAAGAAAAGCTGTTGCGTTTGACGTTTTGATAGTTTCTAAAATATCTTCTAATTGTGGTTTAAAAATATTGCCTTTTAAATCAATTAGAACAAACTGATTTTTTTTACAGATATTTAAAATTGATTGAAGAAAATTAGTAATATTTGATGTTTTTCTCAAATCAATTCGAAAATGAAATTCATCAATTTTGGTTCGATCATCACTTAAACAAATACAAGCATCATTATCTTCTTCATTTTTTTCATTTCCTTTCCAAATTAAACAAGTTTCATCGCCCCAGTCAGCTTTTTGAACAATTTGATCAAGTTCAGAAATAATCGAAGAAATATCCCCATCAAAATTTTTCCAAAAAGAATTCGTATCAGGTAAAAAATCTGATTTATTGTTTTTAAAAATGCATTGATAATTGCTATCAATAGAATTTTCAGGAACAACGATGAGAAGATGTTGCCAGATTGCCATTGTTATTTAATATTTGGAGTATTCTTTTTTATTTTATCAAGTAATATATTTTGATTTTCTATTACTTTTTCAAAAGGTGATTTTTTTGGAAGATTTTCAATTTGATATTTTTCAATAATTGGAATTGTTAAGACAATTTTTAATGCAGTATGACAATCTCTGATGTCTGTCTGTTTTTGATAAATCGTTTCTATTAATTGGCTTAAGTCAGTAGTTCTTCGTTTGTATTTTTCATCACTTTTTTTTAATAATGAACGAATCTTATTTTTCAAAATACTATCTTTTATCATACCTGCCTGATTTTCTGCTGAACGATAATAATCATGAGATTTCTCATCATAATTATTAAATATATCTAACGTATCTCTTATATTAAAATTTTCCAATTCATTCTCTAAATTTTTCAATTCAATATTATTATTTACAATTTCCTGATAAATTTCTTCTGATAAATCATTTGTACTTTTGAATCTTCCAATATTAATACTCTTATTTTCTAAAGCTTTTGGAACTTCATTTCTTCTCTGATTGGTTTCATTTTCTCCACAAGATATTAATACGATTAATGAAAGTATAGCGAATTTTTTTAGCATAATCTTATGTTTAAATTATTTTAATAGTTGTAGATATATTTAACAATATTAGTGTTTTTTGAAATAATGTTGTGATAAATTAATTATGAATTCCTCAATTGCTGCGCGAGTCCCACTCGTGTCCATTCCAACTGTTAAAGCTATAGTGATTCTAATATTCCATAAAGACATTCATTCGAAAAATGAAGTATTATATTTTCCTTTTTTGGGTTTTCAATAACTAATAAATCATAAGGTTCCAGATCGTACGGCTTCTCATTAATTTTAATAACGGTTGAATGTAAAGAAAATAAAAGTATGATTTGGGCATTACAGTTTTGATTAGTTTGTGTTATTTGAAGTTTGTGATGGCGTATTTTTTCAGAAACCATCCAATTAAAATCGATACCTTTTGTATAAGAAGTCACTTCATCATCCGAATTAAATTCCATGATTTCATATTTCTCATATACTTTTTTTTCTTTGTTTACCTCAATATCTAAGGCGTTATCAAGCATAACCAAATATCGATGATAACCCTTAAATTTGGTAAACTCCGAAGGCACTTTTTCTATTGTAGCACTGCTTATTCTGAATGTAAAATCTCTATCGCTATAATTTGCCGTTTCCGGATATATCAGATATTCATAGGTTAATCCACCATTCCAAAGAGAGGCTGTACAATCTTTTTTAGGAAAAAGGCGTATGTTCATTTTTTATTATTTTAAAAATAATGTTGGGATTTGGGAAGTTTTCTTTTTGCATTCACGAGCTGGACGCTTGCGCTAGCTGGAGGAAATTATTTTTAACTCACTATCAGTATATATTATTAAATTCTCTTTAGCAGTATCAACTTGTAACTCTCTTATTTCGCTTAGTAAGTCTATTTTTTCTTCTTTGAATATTTTCTTTTCTTGCTTATCAATAAATAATATCGACTTTCCTTTTCCGATAAGAATAATATTCTCATTTTGAAAAGTTAAATAACTTAGACTATCTCTCGATTTATATTGTGAAATATCCATTTCCCAGACTTTATTTATAATACCATCTTTAAACACGTAGTATTCTAGTTCATTTGGAAATGATACAACAAATTCGTCATTATTAAATGCAAATCCGATAGAGGAATTATTCCATTCTTTAAAGAAGCAATGAATAAATTGAATGCTCAAATCTTCTTCGAGATGATATAAATTAAAATAGGTCTCTTGGTCATAGCTATAAAAAGCAATCAAGTTACTATGATTTATTTTTGGACGTACGGTGCCATCTTCAGCTTTAGTTCTACTAATTATTTCAAAATTCTCAGAGAGTAGGACTATTTCCCAATTTTGAGAACTTCCAATATATAAATTTCTTGATGGAAGATAAGTGATTTGATCTAAAACCAAATTCCCGGGTAATGTTATCGTTTTCGTGTGATTAAAAGATTCTTCCTCAATAATTAATAATTTATGGTCTCCTGTTGGAACTATAATATTTCCTTTATAGTCAAAAGTAAAGTTTCTAATTGTAGGTAGATCAATGTTTATAATTTGGTTGACTATAACTTTATTCCCATATTTTGAATACTTTACTAAGTTAGAATTTTTAGTCAGAGCTATAAATATTGATAGCTTATGAGGGTTTTCTTTTAAGAAAATTATTCTTTCGTAATGATAATTTTCAGTTGAAAGATATGTTACTTTGTTTGAGATTATTTCGGAATAATATTTTTCAAAATGATTTAAAATACTCTCACGTCTTCCTTGTTTTGCTAAATAATATGGCGTTCTGTTGCTACTGTCTTTTTTCCAGTCACATCCATTTTTATAAACGAAATCAAATACTTGAGGTAAATCAAGCCAGGCTAGCTTATGAAGCAAACTACTTTTGTTTTCATCAGCGCCATTTAAATCAATTTTATGTTTTAGATAAACTTTAGTGCATTCAATTGATTTGCATTCTAAATATTGAGGTTCTTGCTTGTTTATTTTTGCACCTCTTGTAAGTAATAAATCAACAATATCAACTTTATCTCTACTTGTTGCAAGAAAAAGCTCCCTGTCATTCATAGTTGCTCCATTATCAAGGAGATATTTTGCAATTTCGTAATTATCTGCCCAACATAGAGGTGTGGCATATGTACCACTTCGCTCAGAGTTTACATTAGCACCCTTACTAAAAAGATATTTAACCATTTCATAATTGCCGTTTAAAGATGCAATATGTAATGGCGTATCATCCATCCATCCTTTTAGATGTATTGCTGTTCGATTATGCTTTAAATATTTTTTAGCCTCTTCATTTTTGTGTTCTTTTATAAGAGTGAATATTTCAGGTGTTTGAGTATGATCAGTCTGATATATGTTTGGCTCAGTTGCTTCTCTAAATTTGTTAATTAATATGTTTAAAAGCCTCATTTCAAATTCTATTTTTTATTAAATATAACTTGGTAAATATAAGATTTGTACTCTTAAAACATACTTATCAAAATAAAAAAACCATAGATTACAATATATTGTAATCTATGGTGCTGAAATTTTATTTTAATAATGATTATTACCCCAAAAACTCCTTCAATTCCTCATAATTCTTAATCTTAACACTAACTTTCTCCTCATTCATAACACTCTCAATTTGTGCCGGAATAGGAAGCGTAATTCCCAAAGCAGGTTCAACCACATCTAGAAACTTAATAGGATGCGCCGTTTCTAAGAAAACACCAATCGCATTATCGTGTTTTTGTAATTCTTTTTTCAAACCTAAATAACCAACAGCACCATGCGGTTCTGCGATGTAACCGTTAGCTTTGTAGATGTTTTTTAAAGCTTCAAGCGTTTCCTCATCAGTATAACTATAAGAAGAGAAATCTTTTTCAAAAGCTTTCAAATCATTATTGTACAATTCCTGAATTCTAATAAAGTTACTTGGGTTTCCAACGTCCATTGCGTTAGAAATTGTTGCTTTAGAAGGTTTAGGATCGTAATTTCCGTTTTCTAAAAATCTTGGCACCGTATCGTTTACGTTTGTAGACGCAACGAAATGTTCAATTGGCAAACCTAATTTCTTAGCCATAATTCCTGCGCAGATGTTCCCGAAGTTTCCACTTGGGCAAGAGAAAACCAACGGTTTGTTTTGGTTTTTCAACGCTTTGTAGGCAAAGAAAAAATAGAACATTTGTGGCAGCCAGCGGGCAATATTAATAGAATTTGCCGAAGTCAGGTTTTTATGTGCCAGACTTTCATCTAAAAACGCTTTTTTTACCATATCCTGGCAATCATCAAAAACGCCGTCTACTTCAAGTGCTTTAATGTTTTGTCCTAAAGTGGTCAATTGTCTTTCCTGAATATCGCTCACTTTTCCTGACGGATATAAAATCACAACATCAACGCCGTCAACACCAAGAAATCCGCTGGCAACCGCTCCGCCCGTATCGCCGGAAGTTGCTACTAAAACAGTGTTTTTAGCGTCTTTTTTGTCTTTGTTGAAATAACCCAGACAACGTGACATAAAACGCGCTCCAACATCTTTAAAAGCCATTGTAGGACCGTGAAATAATTCTAAGGAATAAATTCCGTTCTCCACTTCCACAACTGGAAAATCAAAAACCAAGGTATCGGCAATAATTTCTTTTAATTTTGCTGTCGGAATTTCATCTCCCACAAATTGCTGAATGGCCTCAAAAGCAATTTCTTCGTGGCTTAAACTTTCAATTTTATCAAAAAAAGAAGAATCTAAAGCGGTAATTTTTTCCGGAAAATATAATCCTTTATCACTCGCTAATCCTTGTATTACAGCTTCCTTAAAAGAAACTTTTGGAGCATTATGGTTTAAACTATAGTATTTCATTGTTGTTATTATTTTGAACACGAATTTCACTAATTGGCACTAATTCTTTGTGTTTTAATTGTTTCACAAACCAATTTGTGTAAATTCGTGAAATTAGTGTTATATTATTCTCACTCCATCAGGATTAATTTTCGAAACGTGAATTTCATACGGCAAATTCATATTTTCGTAAACCTCGCTCATGGCTTTGGCAATTTGGTCAGCTGTGTTTTTTCCTTTGCTTAGCGCAAAAATCGATGGGCCGGAACCTGAAATTCCGGAACCCAGAGCACCGTTTTCAATAGCCGTTTGCTTAATCAGATCAAATCCCGGAATCAAAACGCTTCTTAAAGGTTCTACGATCTCATCATGAAGCGATCGTCCGATTAAATCATAATCTTTTGTGTATAAACCCGCTATAAGTCCGCCTACATTTCCCCACTGCATAATCGCACTTTTTAGGGAAACGGTTTGTTTTAATACCGAACGGGCATCAGAAGTTTTCAATTCAATTTGCGGATGAACCACCGTTGCATACAATTCTTCGGGACTGTCAATTCTGATAATGTCCAGAGGAGCGTAACTTCTAACCAAAGTAAAACCGCCTAAAAGGGCAGGAGCAACGTTGTCTGCGTGTGCATTTCCGCTGGCTAATTTCTCGCCCTGCATGGCAAACTGCACCAAATCTTTGCGGGAATATGGTCTTCCTAATAATTCATTAATTCCGAAAACCGCTCCGGCAGAACTTGCAGCACTGCTTCCGATTCCGCTTCCGGCTTTGATGTTTTTATAGATTTCAATTTCAAATCCAAAATCCAAATCACCCAAAGTTTCAAGCATTGCCAAAGCTGCCACACCCGAAACATTTTTCTCCGTTTCAAGAGGCAGGTCGGCACCCACAATTTTAGTAATGCGAACTCCTTTTTGATCTGATTTTCGAACAATCATTTCATCGCCCGCATTGTCTAAGCAAAGTCCCAATACGTCAAATCCACACGAAAGATTCGCGATAGTTGCCGGGCAAAATAGTTTTATTTCCATTTTTAAGGTTCTGAGGTTCTAAGTTGCTGAGATTCTAAGATTTCTTTTGCAGCTTTTTATTTTTAGTTTTTAGGTTCTTAGATTCTAAGAGGATAAGATTTGGTTTTAAAAAACTCAGAACCTTAGCAACTTAGAACCTTAGAACCTTTAAATATTTCCAATTCGAATTACATCTGCAAAAATTCCTGATGCGGTTACTGCGGCTCCGGCTCCGGCGCCTTTTATCAATAGGGGCTGATCTACGTAACGGTCTGTGTAGAAAAGCACGATATTGTCTTTTCCTTCTAAATTATAGAAAGGATGATCTTTTGGAATAAACTGAAGACCAACGCTTGCTTTTCCGTTTTCGAATTGTGCTACGTATTTCAATCTTGAATCTTTTGCTAAAGCTTCTTTGTATATGTTTTCAAAATGTGCAGCATGTTTGGTTAGCGAAGCAAAAAAGTCATCGTTGTTTGTTGTGGCCAAACATTCTGCCGGCAGGAACGATTCGTTTGCAATGGCGTCAATATCCATTTCATAACCGCTTTCGCGAATTAAGATCAGGATTTTACGTGCCACGTCGATTCCGCTTAAGTCAATTTTTGGATCCGGTTCTGTAAATCCCTGAACTCCGGCTTCTTTTACAACATCGTGGAAAGAATTATTCTCATCAAAATTGTTGAAGATAAAGTTCAGACTTCCAGATAAAACCGCCTGAATTTTGTGCACTTTGTCACCGGAAGCAATTAAGTTTTTTACGGTATCAATAATAGGTAAACCCGCACCAACATTCGTTTCAAATAAAAACGGAGCGTTGTACTGGCGAGATAAACTTTTTAGTTTTTTATAGTTGTCGTAAGCAGAAGAACAAGCAATTTTGTTGCAGGTTACTACAGCCATACTTTGTTTTAAGAATTGTTCGTATGTTTCAGAAACGCTTGCATTTGCTGTAATATCCACAAAAATGCTGTTGCGTAAATTCAGTTCTTTGGCGCGTTCTATAAAAGCTTCTTTGTCTGCAGGTTCCCCTTTATCCAAATCAGACTGCCAGTCTTTTAGTGAAATTCCGTCTTCATCAAAAAGCATTTTTCTTGAATTCGACAATGCAATAACACGAACGTTTATCTTTAGATTCTCTTTTAAGAATTTCTTTTGGTTGTGAATCTGCTCGATGAATTTCTCGCCTACATTTCCAACTCCCATTACAAATAAATTCAGCTGTTTGGTATTTTCTTCAAAGAAATTTTCATGTAAGGTATTCAATGCTTTTTTTACGTCTCTTTCGTTAATAACTGTAGAGATATTTCTTTCAGAAGCTCCCTGAGCAATCGCACGAATGTTTACGTTATTTTTTCCTAAAGTACTAAACATTCTTCCGCTTAGACCTTGGTGATTTTTCATGTTTTCACCCACCAAAGCAATAATGCAAAGATCTTTTTCTACGATACAAGGATCAATTTTGTTTTGAGATATTTCGATCTCAAAAGCTCTGTTGATTGCAGCCTCTGCATTTTCAGCATCCGAATTCAGGATTCCGATACAGATAGAATGCTCAGAAGATGCCTGAGTAATAAAGATTACGTTGATTTTTTCCTGAGATAATACTTCAAATAAACGTCTTGACGAACCTGCAACACCAATCATTCCCGGGCCTTCTAAAGTTACCAATGAAATATGATCGATATGGCTGATTCCTTTTACAACAGTATCTTTTGATAAAACATGATCGGAGATTAAAGTTCCTTCGGCCTCAGGTTCAAAAGTATTTTTGATTAAAATTGGAATATTTTTTCTCAAAACCGGCTGAATTGTCGGCGGATACAAGACTTTTGCTCCAAAATGCGACAATTCCATTGCTTCCTGATACGAGATATTTGCAATTGGCTGGGCTTGTTTAACAATTTTAGGGTTTGCAGTAAACATTCCGTTTACATCAGTCCAGATTTCAAGTTGCTCAGCATCAATAGCCCCGGCAATAATAGCTGCGGTATAATCAGATCCGCCTCTTCCTAAAGTCGAAGTGATTCCGTCCGGAGTCTGGGCAATAAATCCGGGCATGATATTAATTTTTGCTTCGTTTTGAGCAAAATACTCCTGAATAAGTTTATTTGAAACTTCGAAGTTTACAGCCGCTTTTCCAAAATCAGCATTTGTTTTAATTAACTCGCGGCTGTCTTTATAAACCGAATCAGTATTAATTTGCTGATAGGCCTGAGCAATTATATAAGAAGAAAGTAATTCTCCAAAACTTAAAATGGTATCGGCAGTTCTTGGTGATAATTCGCCCAATAAGAAACAGCCGTCTAATAAAGTTTCTAAATGATTGATGATTCGTTTTACATGGCTTAACAAACTGCTTTGTTCGCTCACGGGAATTAATTCCTTTAAAGTGTCTAAGTGTTTTTTCTCGATTTCGGCAACAACTTCTCTAAAAATTTCATCGTTTGCTGCTGCTTTTGCTGCTGCTGACTGTAATAAATCTGTTACTTTGCTTAAAGCAGAAACTACTACAACTAATTTATCCTGCTTTGCTTTTTGTTCGACAATTTCGAGAACGAGTTTTATATTTTGAGCATTGGCAACCGAAGTTCCGCCAAATTTTAATACTTTCATTTTATGATATTTTTTTTCTTTTGATGCAATAGTTTTTATGTATCCAACACCTCTCTTCTTTTAAGAAAAAAGTATAGATAACCTGGATTATATGTAAAAATGTATACCCCTAAGGGGTAGTAGTTGTTGTAGTAGAAATGGTGGTAGCAGCAATTGCAGCTCCTGTTTGAGCTGTCATTGTAGATTGATATTTTTTGCTGTTACTTTTCATTATTGATTTTTCAAAAGTACATCTTTATAAACAGCATTAAAAACTATAATAGGCTTTTTGCGAATATTTTAATAATTCAAATTTCAAAAATTTAATATTGAGTATTTGTTAAAATTAAATATCCTAATTTGAAGTTTTGACATATTTAAGGTCGCTTTTTTGTAGATAAAACTTATACAATGGCTTAATTTTTAACAAAAAGCTTGTGAAAAAACAGTCATCAAATCTAAATTTAGCATTATCAAATAATTAAAAGCTGAGATTTACTTTAGTACGAATTTTAATTATTGTGATAAAATGTTGCTTTTTAATATTGATTTGTTGAATTTTGACGTCTAAATTAAAAATAATCATGAGAGAGATTCATTATATAAGTACTGAAACCATAACTTTAGAAACATTGCAGGAGATTTTGAGCCATGATAAAATGCTTGAATTGTCTGAAGAAGCAAAAGTCAATGTTCAGAAATGCCGTGATTATTTAGACAAGAAAATGGCAACGCATTCTGATCCTATTTATGGAATCAACACTGGTTTTGGGTCACTTTATAGTGTAAAAATCTCTAACGAAAATTTATCTAAGCTTCAGGAAAATCTTGTAAAGTCACATGCATGCGGTACGGGAGAAGAAGTTCCTGCCGAAATTGTGAAGATGATGCTTTTGCTTAAAATTCAATCTTTGAGTTATGGGTATTCTGGAGTTCAGCTTATTACATTACAGCGTTTAGTCGATTTTTATAATAATGATATTCTTCCTATAATATATACACAAGGTTCACTTGGGGCTTCTGGAGATTTAGCGCCTTTGGCTCATTTGTCTTTGCCTTTGTTAGGAGAAGGAGAAGTTTTGTTTGAAGGTAAAAAAACAACTTCAAAAGAGGTTTTAAAACATTTTAACTGGGAACCAATAGTTTTGCAGTCAAAAGAAGGTTTGGCATTGCTGAACGGAACTCAGTTTATGAGTGCTTACGGTGCACATATTTTGATTAAAGCATATAAATATTCGTATCTGGCAGATTTAATAGGAACTATTTCTCTTGAAGGTTTTGATGGAAGAATCGAACCTTTTAATGAATTGATACATTATATTCGTCCGCACAAAGGGCAAATTATAACAGCCCAGAGAATAAATGAGTTTCTGGAAGGAAGTGAAATCATTGTTCAGGAAAAGAAGCATGTTCAGGATCCGTATTCTTTTAGATGTATGCCTCAGGTTCACGGAGCTTCAAAAGATGCGATTGATTATGTTAGAAAAGTATTCAAAACAGAAATTAATTCAGTTACAGACAATCCTAATATATTTATTGAAGCCGATCAGATTATTTCCGGAGGAAATTTCCACGGTCAGCCTTTAGCTTTAGCATTGGATTTTATGGCAATTGCATTGGCAGAATTAGGAAGTATTTCGGAGAGAAGAACCTATCAGTTAATTTCAGGATTAAGAAACCTTCCTGCTTTTCTGGTTGATAATCCGGGACTGAATTCAGGATTTATGATTCCGCAATATACCGCTGCGAGTATTGCAAGCCAAAATAAACAATTGGCCACGCCGTCTAGTATTGATAGTATTGTGTCCAGTAACGGACAGGAAGATCACGTGAGTATGGGGGCAAACGGAGCAACAAAAGCGTTGCGTATTTTGGATAATTTAGAGCGAATTCTTGCTATCGAATTAATGAATGCTTCGCAGGCAATTGCTTACAGAGAACCTTTAAAATCAAGTGATTTCATCGAAATGTTCTTAAGCAGTTACAGGGAAGTTGTTCCTTTGGTTAAGGAAGACAGAATCTTGCATTACGATATCGAAAATACAGTATCATTCCTTGATAGTTTCCAAATTGAAAACGATTTGTTAACAATGGCTTAACATTGCAAAATATTAATGAAGTAATTTTGCACTATCAAAAATATAAAAATGTCAATAAACAGTATTTTCCAATTTTTAGTGCCGAAAGACAAGAAATTCTTTCCACTTTTTGAAGAGGCTTCAAGCAATTTAATTGAATTAGCTTCTAACTTACACGAAGCTGTAAATTTACCATTAAAAGAAAGAGAAGTCCTTTTTCAGAGAATTGACGAATTAGAGCAGAGAGGGGAAGACATTACGCGTCAGACCAATCTTGAGTTGAGCAGAAACTTTATTACTCCTTTTGACAGAGAGGATATTCATACCTTAATTACTTCAATTGACAACGTTGCAGATTACCTTCACGGAGCTGCGAGCAGAATGAGATTGTATCAGGTTGATAAGATTACAAAATCGATCAGAAAAATGACCGAAATTAATCTTGAAGCGTGTCAAAATATTGATAGTGCAGTAAAAGAATTAAGTAACTTAAAAAATATGAAGGTTATTAAAGATGCTTGTACCAGAATTAATAAGCTGGAAAACAAATCTGATAACGTTTATAACAAAGCAGTTTTTGAAATTTTTGAAAACGAAACAGATGCTAAAAATATTATTAAATATAAAGAAGTTTTATCTGTTTTAGAGTCAGCTACAGACAAATGTAAGAGTGTTGCAAACATACTGGAGTCAATTTCTGTAAAACATTCTTAATTCAATTTATTTCATTCTGAAGTTATAATTTATGACTATACTTATAATTATTATAGTATTAGCTTTAATTTTTGATTACATCAATGGTTTTCATGATGCAGCAAACGCTATTGCTACTGTTGTTGCCACAAAGGTATTAACGCCTTTTCAGGCCGTACTTTGGGCAGCATTTTTTAACTTTCTGGCCTATTGGGTTTTCGGATTTGGTGTTGCAGATACTGTTGCGAAAACAGCTGATACAATGCAAATTGACCTGGTTGTAATTTTAGCCGGTGTAATTGCGGCGATCTGCTGGAACTTATTAACCTGGTGGTTAGGAATTCCTTCCAGTTCTTCACATACTTTAATTGGAGGTTTTGCAGGGGCAGCGGTAGCTCATGCTATTGCAGTTCATGGTTTCTCCGGTTATGTTGGAGAAGACGGAGCAACGCATTACTGGTATGAGATCGTAAGCTGGTATAAAGCAGGAAAAAATGGAGGAATGCCTTCGGGGGTTCTTATTATTGTTGCTTTTATCGTTTTAGCACCATTACTAGGAGCTTTAGCATCCTATTTAATTTCGATTTGGTTATTAAATGCTTCACGTAAAAATATTGGACCAAAAATATTTACAGTGGCTCTAATGATTGCAACTATTTGGTTTGTTTACACACAAATGATTCCTTATGATGAAATTGTAAAAGATGGACATAAACCTCGCTTTGCTTCTTCTGTTTTTTGGAGTGTTGCATTAGAACCACATAATATCAAATGGCTTTTGGTTGCGTTTATTGTGTTGACGGTGAGTGCTTTTTGTTTGATTTTTAGTAGTTTGAACCTTCACCAGGCTGATGCAGCCTTGAAAAAAATGCAACTATTATCTTCTGCAGCTTTTAGTTTAGGGCATGGAGGGAATGATTCACAAAAAGTAATGGGTATCATTGCAGCAGCGGTTGTTGTTTATATTAATTCACATCCTGGAGTTCATATGGATTCCTGGCTAGATGTAGCGCTTCCTTCTGAAGATGGTGCTTTTAGAATGCCGGCCTGGATTCCATTAGCTTGTTATTCTGCGATTGCAGCGGGAACTTTGAGCGGTGGATGGAAAATTGTAAAAACAATGGGTTCTAAAATTACTAAAGTAAGTTCGTTTGAAGGTGTTGCTGCTGAAACTGCAGGAGCATTGACACTTTACTTTACAGAGCACTTAAAAATTCCGGTAAGTACAACACATACCATTACAGGATCTATTATTGGTGTTGGATTAACAAAACGTGTATCTGCCGTGAGATGGGGAGTTACAGTAAGCTTAATCTGGGCATGGATATTAACAATTCCTATTTCTGCTATATTAGCAGGTCTGGTATATTTTATCTTAAGCGTATTTATTTAAAAAATGATTCTTGTAAAATGTGATATTTAAAATCTTTTAAAGATTCTAAGTTACTTAGATACTAAGGTTCTAAGATTGAAAATCTAAAATCAAGCATTTTGAAAAACATATAAAAAAAGCCGATTTCAATTGAAATCGGCTTTTTGTTTTTATTAATTTAGAAAATTACTTCTGAAAATTTTTATGATTATGTTTTCGCTTGTAATGTGTTTGCTTTAATTGTTTTTTATCTTCAGATATAATGCTTATAGTGCCGTCAATTTCTAACATAGCAAGCTTTACTTCGGTAAAATATTCAATTCCATGTTCACGCATCGCTTCTTTTAATTCTTCATGTGAGATGTCTAATTTGCTTAATGCTTTAAAATCTAATTTTCCATCGTGAATTAAAATTTCCGGTTTCTCTAAAAGTAAATCGTTTAAACCTTTGTATTTATGCGTAAGTTTTTTAATTATATAATTAATTATAAATAAAACCAAAGCTGCAACCAAACCTCCCCAAAGACTTGTGTCAGGGCCAACCATTGCATTTTGAACTGAATTACTAATTAGTAAAATCAGGATAATGTCGGCAGTGTTTAATTGAGAAAGCTCTTTTTTTCCAAAAACTCTTAAAGCAATTGTCATGAAAAAATAAACTGCTACACTTCTTAAAATAATATCTAAATAGGGGAAAACCATGATACTTATTATTTAAATTTAAAAAGCTTTGTCAAAGTTTTAAACTTTGACAAAGCTGCTAAATTAATTATGTGTTATGAAGTTTAAATGAAATTTTTAAATCAGTTTAAAATTCTTCTCAATTGCTTTTATCATTTCTCCGGCAATATCTTTATTTGTTGCTCCTTCAATTCCTTCAAGACCCGGAGAAGAGTTTACTTCGAGCAATAAGGGACCTTTAGAAGAACGAATAATGTCAACACCTGCTACTTTTAAGTCCATTGCTTTTGCGGCCTTAATAGCAATCTTTTTTTCCTCGGCAGTCACCTTTATGACAGAGGCAGTTCCTCCAAGGTGAATATTGGCTCTAAATTCGCCTGGCATAGCTTCACGCTGGATTGCAGCAACTACTTTTCCGTCGATTACAAAACAACGAATATCTTTTCCGTTTGCCTCTTTGATAAATTCCTGAACTAAGATATTGGCATTTAAGCTTTTAAAAGCGTTAATCACACTTTCTGCGGCTTTTTTGGTTTCGGCCAAAACAACTCCTTTTCCTTGAGTTCCTTCAAGCAACTTCACAATTAGTGGCGAACCGCCAACCATTTTAATTAAGTTATCGGTATCTAAAGGAGAATTGGCAAATCCGGTTGTCGGAATGTCAATACCGCTGTTTAAGAGCAATTGAAGTGAATATAATTTATCACGCGATTGTGTTATGGCTGTAGCCGAATTTAGAACGAAAACCTTCAAAGCCTCAAATTGGCGTGTTAAAGCACAACCGTAAAAAGTAATACTTGGCCTGATTCTCGGAATAATGGCATCAAACTGATTTAAGATTTTCCCGCCTCTGTAATGAATTTCAGGGGTCTTGGCATCCAGTTTCATATAACACTCCTTGATATTCAAAAAATGCATTTCGTGGCCGCGCATTTCACCGGCTTCCATGATTCTTTTATTACTGTATAATTCGGGATTACTCGCCAAAAGCCCAATTCTTAAGCCCGAACTTGCTTTTTCGGAGTTTTTGTATAGTTCTTTTAAGGCTTCAGTTGTTGGCTGTCCCAGTAAATATTTTTCTTCCGGATCAACCAAAACGCGCCCGCTCATGGCTTCACGGCCTAAAAGCATTCTAAAACCCATTGAATCACGATTGGTAAGAGTCATTTCAATAGGCCATTTTACATCACCTATTTTTAGGCTGGTCTGTATTACATATCGATGTTCTCTAAATCCGCTTGAACTTTTTACAATTCTTTTGTCAACCAGCGGTGCTTCGCAATGAATGATTGTTTTTATGTTGTTCTGAATTGGATTAATATCAAATTTTACCCAATTCGCATCATTTTTTATAAATGGAGCTATATTTATGGCGTGCATTGCCGAAGTTTTGGCACCGGAATCAACACGGGCCTTAATTGTCGGGATTCCAAGTTCTGGAAATGAACACCATTCTTCGCTGCCTAAAATGACTTTGTTTTGAAGCATATATTGTTTTTTATTATAAATTTTTAAATTCAAAAGTAGCTATTTGCTTTTACTAAAGATACTAATTTCCGCAAAAAAAATACCCGTTATGTTATGAAAACGTAACGGGTACTTTATTTTTGTTATAAATTTTAAGTAATTTATTGATTTGTCGGCTCTTCGGCTTTGTGTATTTCTACAGAAAGTTCCTGAGAATCGTCTTTCAGATCCATTAAGATTTCGTCACCTGAATGAATTTTCGAAGTGATAATTTCTTCGGCTAACAAATCTTCAACATATTTCTGAATTGCTCTTTTTAGAGGTCTTGCTCCAAATTGTCTGTCAAAACCTTTCTCTGCGATAAAAGCTTTGGCTTTATCAGTAAGACGTAAGTTGTAACCTAACTCGGCAATACGAGAGTATAGTTTTTTAAGTTCGATTTCGATAATTAGATCAATATCAGATTTTTCTAAACTGTTAAATACAATTACGTCATCAATTCTGTTTAGGAATTCTGGAGCAAAAGTTTTCTTCAAAGCATTTTCGATGATACTTTTTGAGTTCTCGTCAGCCTGAGCTACTTTTGCAGCAGTTCCAAATCCTACACCTTGTCCGAAATCTTTCAACTGACGGGCTCCAACATTCGAAGTCATGATAATGATAGTGTTTTTAAAGTCAATTTTACGACCTAAACTGTCTGTCAAATATCCATCATCAAGAACCTGTAGCATCATGTTAAACACATCCGGATGCGCTTTTTCAATTTCGTCTAAAAGCACAACACAATATGGTTTTCTACGAACTTTTTCTGTCAGCTGGCCACCTTCTTCGTAACCAACATATCCTGGAGGCGCTCCGACTAAACGGGAGATTGCAAATTTCTCCATGTATTCACTCATGTCGATACGAACTAATGCATCCTCAGAATCAAATAATTCTTTTGCTAAAACTTTTGCCAATTGTGTTTTACCAACTCCGGTCTGACCTAAGAAAATAAACGAACCAATTGGTTTGTTAGGATCTTTAAGTCCGGCTCTGTTACGTTGTATAGAACGTGCAATTTTCAATACAGCTTCGTTTTGACCGATTACTTTATTCTGAATCAATTCAGGTAATTTGGCCAGTTTGTTGCTTTCTGTTTGTGCAATTCTGTTTACAGGAATTCCGGTCATCATAGAAACAACATCAGCCACATTATCTTCTGTAACTTCGATACGGTTGTTTTTAGAATCTTCTTCCCATTGTTCCTGAGCAACGGCTAAATCTTTCTCAATGCGTTTTTCATCATCGCGAAGTTTGGCAGCTTCTTCATATTTTTGTTTTTTAACAACCATATTTTTAAGCTCACGAACTTCTTCTAACTGACGCTCTAAATCTAAGATTTGTTTTGGAACATCAATATTGGTAATGTGTACACGAGATCCTGCCTCATCCATTGCATCGATAGCTTTGTCTGGTAAAAAACGCTCAGACATATATCTGTTTGTTAGTTTAACACACGCCTCAATCGCTTCCTGAGTGTAAGTAACATTATGGTGATCTTCATATTTGTCTTTTACGTTATTCAAAATCGCAATAGTTTCTTCAACAGAAGTTGGCTCAACGATTACTTTTTGGAAACGTCTTTCTAATGCACCATCTTTCTCTATGTATTGTCTGTATTCATCAAGAGTTGTTGCACCAATACATTGGATTTCACCTCTTGCTAAAGCAGGTTTGAACATATTTGAAGCATCAAGTGAACCTGTTGCTCCGCCAGCACCTACAATAGTGTGAATTTCGTCAATGAATAAAATAATATCATCATTTTTTTCAAGCTCGTTCATTACAGCTTTCATTCTCTCTTCAAACTGACCGCGGTATTTTGTTCCTGCTACTAAACTGGCAAGATCTAAAGTTACCACACGTTTGTTGAAAAGAATACGTGATACTTTTTTCTGGATTATGCGCAATGCTAATCCTTCTGCAATTGCAGATTTACCAACACCAGGTTCTCCGATAAGGAGTGGGTTGTTCTTTTTTCTACGGCTTAAAATCTGAGAAACACGTTCAATTTCTTTTTCGCGTCCTACAACAGGATCCAGTTTTCCTTCCTCGGCCATTTCTGTTAAATCTCTCCCAAAATTATCTAACACCGGAGTTTTAGATTTTTTGTTTGACTTATTGGCGGGATTATTAAAACTACTCTCTTTAAGACTGTCATCTTGTCCTGAATCATCGTTGTATGATTCGTTTCTTGGCAAGTTTTCTAAGAATTCTTCTTCGTTTGGCGTCATGTTTAAATATTGTTCTTTAGCTATGTCATAATCTATTTTTAGCTTATTCAACAGCTTGGTTGTTGGATCGTTTTCGTTGCGTAAGATACATAAGAGCAGGTGTGCCGTACTAATTGATGAGCTTTGAAATACTTTAGCTTCGAGAAAAGTGGTCTTCAGGGCTCTTTCGGCCTGTCGGGTAAGGTGAAGGTTTTTCTTTTCGGCATTTATTTCCACGCCCAGATTAGCAGGACTCAGTATTTCTACTTTTCTGCGCAAATGATCTAAATCGACTGCCAGGTTATTAAGTATATGAATAGCTTTTCCGTTACCATCTCTTAAAATGCCCAACATTAGATGTTCAGTACCAATAAAGTCGTGGCCCAAACGTAAGGCTTCCTCTTTACTGTAGGTAATAACATCTTTTACTCTTGGTGAAAAATTATCATCCATAATATATAATTGATATAGTAAATTTAATGATTTACAGTTTCAAAAACAAAAACCGTACCCTTCAATATCTCCTGACAGCTAATAGACAAAAAAAATAACAATAAAAGCGTTAAAAAACGCTTAATTTATTAACTAAAAGACCAAAAAATGTTGTTAATAAATCATTGAAATAAGTGTAAGTAAATAGCTGAAAAAATTTCAAAAAAACGTATCTTGGCACGCTTTGAAACTAATATAATTATTAAACATAACAACTTATGTCTGAAGGAGAAAAGTTAATTCCTATTAACATAGAAGATGAAATGAAATCAGCTTACATCGATTATTCGATGTCAGTAATCGTATCGAGAGCACTTCCAGATGTTAGAGATGGCTTGAAACCAGTGCATCGAAGAGTTCTTTACGGAATGTATGACTTAGGAGTAACATCAAGATCTGCCCACAAAAAATCTGCGAGAATCGTAGGAGAGGTTCTGGGTAAGTACCACCCGCACGGAGATACCTCTGTTTATGATGCAATGGTGCGTATGGCTCAGGAATGGAGTATGAGATATTTATTAGTTGATGGTCAGGGTAACTTTGGTTCTGTTGATGGTGACAGTCCTGCAGCAATGCGTTATACTGAGGCCAGAATGCGCAAAATCTCAGAAGATATTATGGCAGATATCGAAAAAGAAACTGTTGATTTTCAACTAAACTTTGACGATACTTTATATGAACCAAAAGTAATGCCTACAAGAGTTCCTACCTTATTAGTGAACGGAGCTACAGGTATTGCGGTAGGTATGGCAACAAACATGCCTCCTCATAATTTAACTGAAGTTATCAATGGTACTTTAGCGTACTTAGATAATAATGATATTGAAGTTGACGAATTGATGACACATATTAAAGCTCCCGATTTTCCAACCGGTGGTGTAATATATGGTTATGAAGGCGTTCGCGAAGCTTTTAAAACCGGAAGAGGACGTATTGTAATGCGTGCAAAAGTTGGTTTTGAAGAAGTTGACGGAAGAGAATGTATTATTGTTACAGAAATTCCGTATCAGGTTAATAAAGCCGAAATGATCAAACGTACGGCTGATTTGGTTAACGATAAAAAAATTGAAGGTATTGCCAATATTCGTGACGAGTCAGACAGAAACGGTATGCGTATCGTTTATATCCTGAAACGTGATGCTACTCCAAACGTAGTTTTGAATACCTTATATAAATTCACTTCATTACAATCTTCTTTTAGTGTAAATAATATTGCACTTGTAAAAGGACGCCCACAAATGCTGAATCTAAAAGATATGATTCACTATTTTATTGAGCACCGTCATGATGTTGTTGTTCGCAGAACGCAGTTTGAATTGCGTAAAGCAGAAGAAAGAGCGCATATTTTAGAAGGGTTAATTATTGCATCTGATAATATTGATGAAGTAATCGCTATAATAAGAGGTTCTAAAAATACCGAAGAAGCTCGTGAAAAATTAATTGAAAGATTCAAATTATCAGATATTCAGGCTCGTGCTATTGTTGAGATGCGTTTGCGTCAGTTAACAGGTCTGGAGCAAGATAAGTTAAGAGCTGAGTTTGATGAGTTGATGAAATTAATTGAGCATTTAAAAGCTTTATTAGCAGACGTAGATTTAAGAACAGCTTTAATTAAGGAAGAACTTGAAGAAATTCGTGAAAAATACGGAGATGCCCGTCGTTCTCAAATTGAATATTCCGGAGGAGATGTAAGTATCGAAGATTTAATTGCTGATGAAAATGTAGTTATTACAATTTCGCACGCTGGTTATATCAAACGTACAAACCTAACAGAATATAAAACTCAAAACAGAGGAGGAGTTGGACAAAAAAGTGCAGGAACAAGAGATCAGGATTTCCTTGAACACATGTTCGTTGCAACCAACCACCAATATATGATGTTCTTTACACAAAAAGGAAAATGTTTCTGGATGCGTGTTTATGAAATTCCGGAAGGAAGCAAAACAGCAAAAGGTAGAGCAATTCAAAACTTGGTGAACATTGAAAGTGATGATAAAGTAAAAGCATTCATTTGCACACAAGACTTAAAAGACAAAGATTACATCAACAGCCATAATCTTGTTATGGTAACCAAACAAGGTCAGGTTAAGAAAACTTCTCTGGAGAAATATTCTAAGCCTCGTGTAAATGGTGTAGCTGCTATTACAATTAAAGAAGGTGATGAGTTACTTGAAGCAAAATTAACAGACGGAGAAAGCCAAATTATTCTGGCTGTTAAATCTGGTAAACTAGTCCGTTTTGAGGAAACAAAAACACGTCCGATGGGAAGAACAGCTTCTGGAGTACGTGGAATTACCTTAAAAGATGATACTGATGAAGTAATTGGTATGGTTACTGTAGGTAAAAATGATGTTGCAGATTCTCAAATTTTGGTTGTTACTGAAAATGGTTACGGAAAACGTACTAAATTGGTAGACGACGACGGAGAAGATGTTTACAGAATTACAAACCGTGGAGGAAAAGGTGTAAAAACACTTAATATCACGGAAAAAACAGGAAAATTAATCTCGATTAATGCAGTAACGGATTCTGACGATTTAATGATTATCAATAAATCAGGATTAACAATTAGAATGGCAATTGAAGATCTTCGTGTAATGGGTCGTGCTACTCAGGGTGTAAGATTAATAAACCTGAAAGGAAAAGATTCTATCGCTGCAGTTACAAAAGTAATGAAAGACGAAGCAGAAGAAGTTGTTGTTGATGAAGATGGCAATGTTATTGAATCTGCGATAGAAAGAGTAAAACCAGATCTTGAAGTTCTTGAAGATGATGGTGTAGTCGAAGATGACGATGATGATGCTGATGATGTTGTAGAAGAAGATGAAAACGATTCTGATGAAGAATCTGAAGAATAAGAATAAAAACCACACTATAATTAAAATTAAATACAAATTGAATATTATGAAAAGTAAATATGTAATACTAGCATCAGCATTCTTGATTTCAGTAGCTACTTTTGCTCAGAAAGATCAAATTAAAGGTGCTGAAAAAGCATTAAAAAGCGGAGATGCTCAGGGTGCAATTTCACAATTAAAAGATGCAGAAAATCTTATTGTAAATGCGAAAGATACAGAACAGGCTCAATATTATTTTGTTCAGGGAAATGCTTATTTGGATTTAGCTACTAAAAAAGTAGATGAAAGCAAAAATCTTTCACTTGCTGCAGAAAGCTATAAAAAATTAATTGAAGTTGAAAAAACATCAGGAAAACAAAAATATTCCACTCAGGCTGCTGCTTCAATTACAGATATCAAAGGAAAGCTGATTAACTCAGCAATTGCAGATACACAGGCAAACAAACATTCTGAAGGAGCTAAAAAGTTGTATGATGCTTATACATTGGATAAAAACGATACAATTAACTTGTATTATGCAGCTTCTACTGCGGTAAATGCTCAGGATTATGATACTGCACTTCCTATGTACGAAGAATTAAAAAAACTTAATTACTCAGGAAAAGGTACCAGCTACACAGCTATTAATAAGGCTACTCAAAATGAAGACGGTTTTAATAATGCTAAAGAAAGAGATTTGGCTGTAAAATTAGGAACTCACGAAAAACCAAAAACAGAAGCTATTCCTTCTAAAAGAGGTGAGATCTATAAAAATCTTGCATTGATTTTAGTTCAGAAAGGCCGTATCGAAGATGCTAAAAAAGCTATTGCAGATGCACGTAAAACTAATCCGGAAGATTCTTCTTTGATTCTTTCAGAGGCAAATTTATACCTTGAATCTAAAGATTTTGAAACATACAAAAAATTAGTTGGTGAGGCTTTGCAAAAAGATCCAAACAATGCTGATTTAGTATTTAATTTAGGAGTAATTAGTGCTAACTCAAAAAACAATGCAGATGCTGAAAAATATTATTTAAAAGCTATCGAAATCAATCCTAATTATGCAAATGCATACTTAAACCTTGCAGCATTAAAGTTAGAAGCTGAAAAACCAATCATTGATGAAATGAATAAATTGGGTACTTCTGCAAAAGATATGAAACGTTATGATGTTTTGAAAGCTCAGAGAGAAAATGTATTTAAAGGAGTAATTCCTTATCTTAAAAAAGCTAACGAACTTGATCCTAAAAACGAAGATGTTTCTAAAACATTATTAGGTGTTTATAAAGCACTAGAGATGACTGCTGAGGCAAAAGAGCTTAAAGCAAGAATGTAATCTGAAAAATAAGATATAAAAAAACCAAGGCTAATTAGTCTTGGTTTTTTTTATGGCTTAAAATTTTATTTAGCTTAATAAAGTAGCAGATAAAGTAATGGTTGTATTTAATAATTTAGATATCGGACAGATTTCTTTTGCTTTTGCCGCTGTTTTCTCAAATTCTTCGGCAGAAATTGAAGGCACTTTTCCTTTTAAATCTAAATGTATTAATGTTATCGTTCCGTCCTCAAATGTAACTGTAGCTTCTGTAGTCAAATCATCTGCAGTAAAGCCTCCTTCATTTAATAAAAAACTTAATTGCATCGTAAAACAGCCGGAGTGAGCTGCCGCAACCAATTCTTCAGGATTAGTTCCTACTCCGTCAGCAAATCTTGTTTTAAATGATAATTGAGCATTGTCTAAAGTGGTACTTTGTGTGCTGATTTTTCCTGTACCTTCCATACCGGTTCCTTTCCAGTTGGCATTTGCTTTTCTAGTAAATTTCATGTGATATTCTATTAAGGTTTATAATCTTTTGATAATCAAATATACTCAATATTTTACAGAATAGTTTTATAGAATTTTGCTACAAGGTTAAGTTTAGGGTTATAGTGTTATATCTATAGTTCAGATTCGTCAGGCTGAGCGGAGTCGAAGCCCGTTGCTATTGAAAAATATTGAAAAGAAATTTCAGTTGGTTTTGATCAAAAATATGTTATTAAATATAAAGCTGCAAAGAAAATTTCATTGCAGCTTTTATATTTAATGTTTCGGCTTAACGTTGCGTGAGTTTCGACTCCGCTCAACCTGGCAATTGGTCAAAATTACGAATCAACTTATTCCTGACCTAAGTTTCTTAATTGTTTTAATTTATCCTTCCAAACGTCAAGACTTTCCTTGTGAATTGCAATGTTTTTGCGAACTTCAAGAACTATAGAATTCTCTTTTTTAGCATTTTTGGTATTGGTAAAAAACTGAATATTGTTTTCTAACTGGAAGATTTCATTTTGAACTTCCTCGATTTTACGCATCAGGAATATTTTCTCATTATCTAATTTGCGCGTATCATTACTGTCAGACAAAGAATCTATACGATTAGAAAAACGCATCATTTCAGTTTCTTTTTTGCTAAGACTTAACTTTTCAAAAAGAGCATCCAGGATTTTATTGAATTTGCCTTCGATGTGACGTCTTGCAAACGGAACCTTTCCAAAACCTTTCCAGGTTTCAATATGTGCCTTTATAGCATCTAAATCTGTTTTGTGATCGCCGGTAAGCTGAAACGCTCTTAGGGTTTCTAAGTACGCTTTTTTGTTATCAAAAGCAGCTACTTCCTCAACATTCTCTTCAGATTTATGTTCTTTTAACTTGTCAAAGTAATGGTTGCATGCATCCTTAAACTCTTTCCAGATTTTATCAGAATATTTTTTAGGAACATGACCAATTTGTTTCCATTCCTCCTGAATTTGCTTCATGATTGGAGTAGTAGAAGCAAAATCTGTACTTTCCTGTAATTCTTTTGCCTTGGCAACCAATGCCATTTTTTTATTTAAATTGTCGTTCTGATCCTTTTTAATGTCTTTATAAAACGAATTTTTAAATGAATTAAAGTTTCTTACTGCAGTTTTAAACGCAGCCCAGGTTTCTTCATTTACATCAGAAGGAACTTTTCCTGCGGCAAAAAACTCATTTCGCAATGCTTCAACTTTTTCAATCTGTACAAGCCATTGAGAGTGAGAGTTCACTTTCTCGGTTCCAAGAACTTCAAGTTTGGCAATTATTTCTTTTTTTGCTTTCAGATTTTCATGCTCATTAGCTCTTTGGCTTTCAAATAGAACTTCTCTTTTATCATGGATTTTTTTAGTCAGTTCGCTAAATTTATTCCAGATAGTATCGCGATGTTCTTTAGAAACCGGTCCAATATCTTCTTTCCAGATTCTGTGCAAATCCTGAAGTTCTCTAAAAGCTTTACTAATGTCAGTTTCATTTACCAGTTCTTCAACACGGGTAATGATTTTTTGCTTTTGTTCTAGATTATATTTAAAATCTAAATCCCTTGCTTCACGGTCTAAGTGCAGATAATCATAGAAATTCTCAACATGAAAATGATAGTTATTCCAAACATGATTGTATTTGTCTTTTGGAATCGAACCTGCGTTTTTCCATCTTTCTCTTAATTCATTAAAATGTTTAAGAGTATCTTTAATGTTTTCCTGAGGATTTATAAGTTCTTTAAGCTCTTCGACAATAGCAAGCCTAACTTCTAAATTAGATTTTAAATTGGTTTGCAGATGTTTAAAGTGTTCATTTCTTTTTTCTCTGAAAACATTATAATATTCATCAAATTTTGATTTTAAAGGAGAATGATATTCAAATTCTTCATTTGGATCCTGATTAGAAGCATTGAATTCTTCTCTTTTTTCATCTATAAGATGATTGTATTGTAGTAAAAATGATTTTTTAATTTCTTCAATATGCCCTTTTAAAGACATAACCTTATCTGTGCTTATAAGCTTTCTTAATTCGTCAACAAGCGCATCCAAAGAAAAAGTATCATAATCCTGCATAGGAATGTCATGGCGCTCTTTTAGCGTTTCATCTTCACTCTCTTCAGCATTCGAATTGGTTATCGCATCTAAAGCTTCCTGATGATCAGCTTCCTGAGCAGCAGCTACCTGTTCACTTTCATTATTTGAAACTAAACTTTCTGCTGTCGCTACAGAATTTGATTCTTCAATAACATTCTGTTGACTAGAATTATTAATTTCGATTTCTAATTTTCCGTCTGCTTCCTGCAGGTTGTCATTCTTTTCTTCTAACATTTTAAAATGTGTAAGGTTTTTATTTAAACAGTGCGAAAGATACTAAAGGAGTTTCTAAATACAAAATAAATCATTTGTTTATACGCTATTTTAAGATGAAATTCATATCCTTTACTATAATTTTGACTCAGGTTAAATGTTTATTTAGGGTTTTATTGAAATAAATTTAAATCAGGATTTATTACTGTTTTTAGAAAAATCACATTGATGTACAATTAAGAGCGGCATACAAATAGTAAATTATAATCAGAATAGAATTAGTATTCCAGCCTCAATTCCGTAATTATATGATTTTTTTCCTCCAAAAGCTGCGCTGGGATGAATATAGATAAGATTATCGGGCGTTATTTTTCGGCCAAATTCTAAAAAAGCATTATTTTGAAAACCTTCTAAAACAGTATTGTATCTAAAAGCAACATCACCGGAAATCCAATTTTTTCCAAAAAAGTATAATAATGTATTTTCACCGACAATTACACTTACATCACTTCGCTGGCTGGAACCGGCAAAACTCGTCTGATATTCTATAGAGGTGAGCCACACTAATTTTTTTTCTTTTAAATAAGAAGAAAAGAAAACAGCCGGCATTATGACCCATTTACCAGATCCGAGATTTGGGTCAATTGCAGAGTTAGCGGATACTTTTACTCTAAAAGCAAAAGCATTATTTATTTCTCTATAGGGAATATAGCTGATTCCTGCGCCAACATCGCCAAGTCCGGTTTTATTATCAGAATTAGTATTGGCAGAGATTAATGGTAAATCAAACCGTAAGTTCCAGGCTTTGCTTCCGATAGGTACTAACAGCCGCATTTGTGTAGTATTATACGAGCCATTATCGGTATCCAGATATTCATTAAAAAACAACAATGTGTTTACAAAATAATGATATCGTAGGGCAGAATAGGGACTATTTGACTCAATTGTCCCCTGAGCATTTATTGCAATAGAAATTAAAAGCGAAATGAAAATTAATTGTTTTTTCATAACCACCTGCTAATGAGTGGTATAAAAATACAAAAAAATAGCTTAACAGTTGTTTTTCAGGTGCTTAATTATTTGTTCCAGATTTTCCACGCTTTTTCAGCCTGGAAAATTAACATATCATAGCCGTTCTTTATAACTGCTCCATGTTGCTTTGCATTCTTCAAAAACTGAGTCTCTTCAGGATTATAAATCAGATCGTATGCAATGTGTTTTTCAGTAAAAAACTCGTAAGGAAGATTAGGACATGCTGTAATGTTAGGGCTTGTACCAACTGGTGTACAATTGATTATGATCTGAAAATTGTCAAAAGTAGTTGCATTAATTAAATCATAATCAATGATGTTTTCTTTTGCTTCCCTGGAAACAAAGGTGTAAGGAATATTTAGCTCATTAAGAGCGAAGGCAACTCCTTTTGAAGCACCGCCGGTACCTAAAATGAGTGCTTTTTTGTGATGTGGCTGCAGTAAAGGTTCTAATGATTTCTTAAAGCCATAATAATCGGTATTGTAGCCTTTTAGTTTTCCTTTTTTAGTGAATTTTATTGTATTGACTGCACCAATCAAAGACGCTTTTTTTGAGAGTTTATCCAAAAACGGAATAACTTGTTCTTTATAAGGAATTGTAACATTTAAACCTTTTAGTTCAGGATTATTTGCAACTAATTCTGTGAAATCATTAATGTCAGAAATATCGAAGTTTTCGTAACTGTTGCCAGTAAATACTTCATCATTAAATTTTTCAGTAAAATATCCCTTAGAAAAAGAGTAACTAATATTACGTCCTAACAAGCCAAAACGTCTTTTTAAAGTATCAATCATTATTACTTTCTATGTTTTTCAATATAATTTCTAACTACTTTTTTTGACCACACAACCGGGAAAAGATCTTCAATTAATATATAATTATCAAAGTTCAGACGCAATCCGTTGCTTAAATGAAATTTTGCTTTCGTAGTATCCTGAATCATAAAATATAACCCCGCTAAACGATATTCAATTTCGTTTTCTTCAGGAAAATATTCTGATGCTTGTAATAAAGTTTGAATAGCACTTTCAAATTCTCCTAAAAACTGAAGTATATCAACCCAGAACAACCATGTATCCAACGCATAATCTCCAAATTCTACTGCTTTTCTATATCCGAATTCAGCCTCTTCAAAGAAATTCATTTGTTTGTTTATCGTTGCATAACGCTTCCAGTACAAACGATTCTGATTGTCGATAGCCAATGCTTTATTGACAAAAAACAATGCTTTTTGAAAGTTTTTTTGACGAACATGAAAATCAGTAATGGCAATCCAGCCTTTGTCTAAAAGAGGATCTTCGTGTACAGTCTGATTGTAGTATTGTAATGCTTTTGCAGAATTCCCAAGCTTTTCATAACATTTACCAATACGTAATAAAGCATACGAAGTTGCATCGTCTAATTCGATGGTACGGTTATAGCTTTCGATCGCTTTGTTGTATTTTTTCAGGCGTTCATAAGCTTTTGCTTTTTCCATAAAAGCACCCAAAAACTCATCATCGATTAATGTTGCATAATCAAAAGCACGAATTGCATTTTCATATTCTTTCACCCCATAATGAAGGCGTCCTAGCTGATGCCAAGCAATTTCACTGTAAGGGTTTTTGTTGATATAATCGTTAAGATAAACAATGGCTTCCTGATTTTGATCTAAAAATTCAAAACAATAAACCACGTTATACAAAGCAGACTGATCTTCTAAATCTTCCTCAAGGCATTTGATAAAACTTTCTTTTGCCATCTCAAGGTTATCCATAAAAAGATATTCCATTCCAATTAAGTTATACACATCAGCGTAGTCATCAGTATATTGCAGGGCAATTTTAAGTAATTCGACTGCTTTTTCGTGCTGATCTCTTTTAGAACAGATATTTGCTTTCTGAATATAAATTTCCTCGTTATTAGGTTCTATTGCATATAACTCATTCAAAAGCTTTTCAGCCAATTCGAGTTTTTCATCATAAACCAGCATTTCTACTTGTACTAATTTTAAGCCTGTAGATTTTGGATGTTGGTCTAATGCAAGTTTTAAGGCCTTTTTTGCTAAATTAGCCTTACCTATATCTAAATAATGAAGAATAATTTCTTCAAATTCTTCAGAATCAAAAAAGAGTACTTTGTTAGTTTTTAACATAGACTCAAATTTGGATAGGGATAGGTTATAATCTTCTTCTTCGTTGCTTAATTGCATACTTTTTTTTATTTGAAATTAGCCTGTTATAAATTTAGGCAACCATATTAGTGTTGAGAGGAACGGAAATTAATTGTTTTTAACAATTTAATTAACAATACAGACGGGGTTTTGATTGTTTTTTAAGTTGTAATCTTTTGATTTTTAAAAGATTATTAATTACGGTTTAGATGCTGTACTTGTTTTTTTGAAGCAATTTGTCTGCTTAAATTAATTTTTTAAACCTTCATTCATTATATCGTCCATAACACTTAAAATTATAGCACAACCTTCTTTTATTTCTTCATTAGAAATTGTCAAAGGCGGTGTTATTCTTATCGCGCAGCCTTCAAAAAGCAGCCAGAATAAAATCAGTCCTTTGTCCTGACAATTCAATATGACCTTATTTGTTATATCTGCGGTTTCGGTCATAGCGGCAAGCATTAATCCTTTTCCTCTTACTTCCTGTATCAAAGGATGTACCAAAAGCGATCTGAAGAGTTTTTCCTTTTCTAATGCCTCGCTCATCAAATTAGTTTCAGTTAATTCCTGCAAAGTGGCTAAACAAGCTGACGCAATGACAGGGTGTCCTCCAAAAGTGGTTATGTGTCCTAACTTTGGATTTTCTGTTAAAAGGTCCATTTTTTCTGCCGAAGCCGTAAAAGCACCAACCGGCATACCGCCTCCCATACCTTTTCCCATTACCACAATATCCGGAATTACATCATAATTTTGAAAGCCAAAAAGTTTTCCGGTTCTTCCAAATCCAGGCTGAATCTCATCTACAATCATCATGGCGCCAACTTCATCACATCGTTTACGTACTTTTTGCAGAAAATTATCCTGTGGCTGAATAAATCCGGCACCACCCTGAATAGTTTCTAAAAGAATTGCAGCTGTTCTCGTTGTTATTTTTTGTAGATCTTCTTCGTTATTAAAAGTAATAAAATCAACATCTGGAAGTAAAGGGCGAAAAGCTTGTTTTCTTTCTTCAAAACCCATAACACTCATTGATCCCATTGTATTGCCGTGATAAGCATTGTGGCATGAAATCAGCTGACTGCGGCCTGTTGTTCTTTTAGCCAGTTTAAGGGCACCTTCTATTGCTTCTGTACCAGAATTCACCAAATATGTTTTGTTTAATGATTCGGGCAGAAGAGAAGCCAGTAATTTGCAATATTCGACAGCAGGACTTTGAGAATATTCACCATAGACCATTACATGTGAATATTTGTCTAACTGATCCTTTATCGCCTGATTAACTCTTGGGTGCTGATGACCTAATGTACAGGCAGAAACTCCTGCAACAAAGTCTAAATATTTTTTATTGTTTGTGTCGTATATGTAAGAACCAATGGCGTGCGAAACTTCCATTCCTAAAGGGTATGGAGATGTTTGTGCCTGATATTTTATAAAATCTGAATTCATTTCTTTTTTAAAGGTTCAAAGTTGCAAAGATACTAACGTTCTGAGGTTTTAATTTTAGGATTAAGTTAAGTTTTATTAACCAAAAACCTGAATGTTAACCAATGATTTTTAGTTGGTAAGAATCTATTGCTTCTTGGCTTTCTCTTTTTCTTTTGCAGTTTTAGATGCCGTTTTAGGTGCTGTTTTCTTTTTATCGTAATCTAAGGTTTCTTTCCTGATTTCCATCGGAACATTTTCTTTGGCTTCTTCGTCTTTTCCTTCCTTGATTAATTTATCATTAAGCTCATTTTCTTCTGCTGTAAAAATATCATCTTTAGATTTTATTCGCTCATCACCGCGCCACACAAGACCTCTTAATTTTCGGGCATTTTCAGGCAAATCTGCTTCGGGGTAAATATCACCGTCAACTTTATTAAAAAACGTAATAGTTTCAATAGCATTATTTTCTAAAATCATATTAATTTTACTGCTTACATTTTTATTAATACCAATAAGTTCATTCGTGTCATTCCGCATATAATAAATGACTTCGGTATTTTTTATGACATCAACATCGTGCAGTTTTCCATCTCGGAATTTTCCAAATAAATTAATTCCTTTTACCTGATTAAATCCTGTACCAAGCGTATCCTTCGAGACTATAAAGGTGTTGTTAAGCACTTTTAAGGAATCTATTTTTCGGGTTGTATTATCGCCGATTAAATGCATTATATCACCGGTAATCTGGCTTTCACCGTTCCATAATATAGGATTTCCGATAAGTTTTGTCAAAGCTGTTTTAGAGTTTGAATGAATCGAATCACATTTTCCGCTCATATCAGTTTTATAAAAACGGACATTATTAAAAGCTCTTAAAATTCGTTCGCCTTCTTTTCCTGTCATCATTAATTTTTTTCCGTGAATGTAAACAGAATCATTGTCCACAAAATTAACAGCTACAGCTCTTTTGGTTACAAACATTGAATCCTTAAGTTTAAAAACTTCAGCATAATGACCTTTTACAATTCCGCGATTTATAGAATCCGTAATTTTAACATTCCGGGTCGCCGATGCAAATTCGATATTTCGGTTATAATACAAACTATCTCCTTCTATCAACCGGTCATCATATTTTATATACGATTTCCTGAGTAAGTGTGCCAGGTTTTTCTTGGTATCATAAAACCCTTTTTCAGTATAAATATAATTTGTTTTACTGGTAATAGTCGAAGGCCCAAATAAATAACTATGTCCGGAATTGCTATAATAATCCAGATGATTAGATTTTATAACATATTTAGGGTTGGTTAACACAACTGCCGTCAAAAAACGAAATTTTTTCTCCGTAACATAATACCTTCCGGATTTACTCACCAAAGTATTATCCTTATTGATTATTGTACCTTTTGTGTTATAGAAAACCTGTTGAACATTCCGGTCAAAATTAATAGTATCCGTTTGTAAAGTTGCATCCGGAGAGGTCATAACGGCATTTCCAGTAGCAAAAGCCTGTTTCATGTTTCCGTTATATTCAGCATATTTACTGTTAAGATACAATGTATCACCCTGTACTAATTGTACATTTCCAAAAGCTTTTAAATAATTCTCTTTTTGAAAAAAGTAAGCTTTATTACAAGTCAGTACAACACCATCGTGATTGACCCTTACATTTCCGGTTAGTAAAAGAGCATCTGGCATTGCTACCTGATCGACATCAGAAAAATCAGCATTCTCTACAATGATTTTTTTTGGCGCTTGCGCAAAAATGCTCTGAACACTTAAAAGAAGCAAACAATAAGTTATGAAAAAGAGTAATTTCTTCAATTGATTAAATTTTTGTCAAATTTATGAAAAAGGTTACAACCTTTATTGATATTAGGATTAATTTATATTTTTTAGGTACAAGGGTTCACAGTGGCAAAGGTTCAAAGGTTTTTGTTTAAGATTTCAAAAAACCTTTGAACCTTTACCACTCTGTACCTTTTTTAAATTTATTAACAAAACAGGGTACTCTCACGTTGTAGTAAGTCATTTCTAATTTGTATTAAGACAATTTGAGGTGATTTTTATTTGAACTTTAAAAATTAGTCTAAATTTAGAAAATGATTTCAGGTGCTTTAGTTTAATTCTGAGATTCAAAAAGATCAGATTATAAAAAGGAATATGATAAATAAAAAAATTATTGTTGCAGCAATAGCTGTAACCATGCTCTTTGCAGCATGCAAAACAAAAGATTTAAGAATGAATACAGCAAAGGAAGAAACTGCACAGGATAAAAAGGTTGTAGTTTATCAGGTTTTTACGCGTCTATTTGGGAATAAAAATGCAACTAACAAATCGTGGGGAACTATTGAAGAAAACGGAGTTGGAAAATTTAATGATTTTACAGAGAAGGCATTAAATGAAATTAAGGACTTGGGAGTTACTTATATTTGGTATACAGGGGTTCCACATCATGCCCTTGTCCGTGATTATACCGCATACGGAATCTCAAATGATGATCCAGAGGTTATAAAAGGAAGAGCTGGCTCGCCGTATGCAGTAAAAGATTATTATAATGTAAATCCGGATTTAGCTGTAAATCCTGCAAATCGATTACAGGAATTCGAAGCTTTGGTTGCAAGAACACACAAAGCTGGCTTAAAAGTTATTATAGATATAGTTCCAAATCATATTGCCCGTAAGTACGAAGGAAAAAACAATCCCGAAGGAATTAAGGATTTTGGTGCTGATGATAATGTAAATGTAGAATACAGCATAGATAATAATTTCTATTATATTCCGAATGAACGCTTTCAGATTCCGGATGGGAATATTCCGTTAAACGGAGAAAAAAATCCTATGATTGATGGTTCGTTTGATGAAAACCCTGCAAAATGGACCGGAAACGGATCAAGAAAAGCCAAACCGGACCAGAATGACTGGTATGAAACCGTTAAGGTAAATTATGGGATTCGCCCTGATGGTTCAAAAGATTTTCCAGAACTCCCGGCAGGTTTTGATCAAAAAACGTATGAAGAACATTTTGCTTACTGGCAGGATAAAGATGTTCCGGATTCCTGGAAAAAATTTAAATCGATTGCTTTATACTGGACAGCAAAAGGAGTAGACGGCTTCCGTTATGATATGGCAGAAATGGTTCCGTACGAGTTTTGGAGCTATATGAATTCGGCTATCAAGATGAAAAATCCGAACGCTTTTTTACTAGCAGAAGTTTATAATCCAAATGAATACCGTAATTATATCCGTTTAGGAAAAATGGATTATTTGTATGATAAAGTAGAAACATATGATAAACTAAAAGATATAATTCGCGGAAAATCATCTCCGGATGGATTATCTGATATTCAAAAAGGAATGTCAGACATAGAGCATCACATGTTGCATTTCTTAGATAATCATGATGAGCAGCGTTTGGCGAGCCCCGAATTTGCAGGAACTCCCGAAAGAGGAAAACCTTTAATGGTTGTTTCTACAACAATTAGTACATCGCCAACAATGGTTTATTTTGGACAGGAAGTAGGAGAGGCGGGTAATGAAGATGCAGGTTTTGGAAAGCGTTCCAGAACTTCAATTTTTGATTACATCGGAGTCCCTAATCACCAGAGATGGATGAACGATGGTAAATTTGACGGTGGGTTATTGTCAGAATCAGAAAAGAATTTGCGTGATTTTTACAAGCGATTACTGAATTTTTCTATAAACAGTTCAGCTTTAATGGGGAATTTTCAGGAAATTCAATCTGTAAACCGTCAAAATAATACAGGCTATGATGAATTATTATATTCTTATGTTCGCTGGTCAGCAAAACAAAAACTAATTATTATTGCTAACTTCTCGTCAGACAAAACAAGCGAATTTGAATTGAGAATTCCGGCAGATGTTATTTCAAAATGGAATTTAAAAGACGGCTCGTATGTTCTTTTAGACCAGTTGTACTTAAAGAATAAAACATACTTTACCGTAAAGAATGGCGAAGGAGTAGCTAATATCAAAATAATGCCTTCAGAGTCTTTTATTTATGAAGTGAAGTAATAAAAGAAAAAAAGCTGATACATTTAGTATCAGCTTTTTTTATGATTTATACTTTTTTGACCTTCTTCAAAGCCTCTATATAATTTTCGTTTACTTTCTCCCAGTTAATGTGCTGATAAAAAGCATCAATATAACTGCCTTTTCTGTTTTGATAATCAAGGTAATAAGCATGTTCCCATAGATCAATTCCCATAATAGGAGTTCCTGGAATCAATGCATTCTTCATCAAAGGATTATCCTGATTTTCTGTAGTTGTTACCTGTAGTTTTCCGTATCTGTCAACAACAAGCCAAACCCAGCCAGAGCCAAATTGCTTTTCTGCCTGACCTTTAAATTGATTGGTAAGATTATTAAAAGAACCAAATTCCTTGTTAATTGAACCTACCAGTGTGTCCTTTGGAGTTTGCTCTTTTGGAGTAAGAATATTAAAATAAAGTGTATGATTGTAATACCCACCTGCATTCTGACGAAGCTTGGCATTACTAAGATCCATTTTTTTAAGAATGTCTTCAATCGACATATTTTCAAATTCTGTAGAAACAATTTCCTTATTCAGGTTGTTGGTATACGACAAATAATGTTTTGAATAATGTGTTTCTAAAGTTAACGATCGTATCTCAGGAGCCAGGCCATCATATGAAAATGGCAATTTTGTCAGAGCAAAAGAACCAGGATCTGCTTTGACATCATCAGGAGAACCTATTGTTATTTTCTCTTCTTTTGTTGGTAAAGGAACTTCTACAACTTCAGTTAGCTTATTATCATTACAAGAAAATAAAGCTAGTAATGAAGTTAAAATACTGAAGCGAACAATGCTTTTCTTCATAATAAAATTATTTTGATGTTAGTGAATTAATGATTTCAATATAGTTTTCCTTAGCCTCATCTATAGATATATGACTAATCTGCATCCAGGCATTTGTCTTGAAGGCATCGCGCAAATCAAAATTTTCAGATTGATTATACACTGCTGTACCAAAAGTTGCCTGTTTGTAATAAGCATAAAGCCTTAGCTGCACATCTTGCGGCAGCGAAGCCTGAGTCATTTTCATTGCAATTTCTACAGCCTCAGAGAAACGGGTATCTAAATCTTTTATGGTCATTTAAGCTTTTGTAGCAATAATGGTTTTTCCTCCAATTGCTTTTTGGTTTAATTCCACATTAATCGGAGTACCTAAAGGTAAAAATAAATCTACTCTTGAGCCAAATTTTATAAAACCAGCATCAGTACCCTGAACAACCTGCATTCCTTCTTGTGCATAATTCACAATTCGGCGTGCCAGAGCACCTGCAATTTGTCTGTATAAAACCTGTCCAAAAGTTTCATTTTCGATAACCACTGTTGTTCTTTCGTTTTCTTCACTTGCTTTTGGATGCCATGCAACCAAAAACTTACCAGGGTGATATTTACTGAATTTTATAATACCGTCCATTGCGTATCGCGTTACGTGCACATTGATTGGCGACATAAAGATAGAAACCTGCAGGCGTTTGTCTTTAAAATATTCACCTTCATATACTTCTTCAATTACCACAACTTTTCCATCTACCGGAGCAAGAATATGATTACTTTCTCTAATAGCAATTCTTTTAGGATTTCTAAAAAATTGCAAAATAATAATCAAAATTACAACCGCTGCAATTTGAACAAGCATTCTAAGCCAAGAGATATCAATGAATCTATCAGCAATTAAAAGTACGGCTACAGTAAAAACAGTACCTAATAAAATTGACGGGCCACCTTCTTTATGAAACATAATATAAAATTTGATAAAATAAAAATATAATTGGTGCTACAAATATAACACTATCTAATCGATCTAGGATGCCTCCGTGTCCGGGCATTATGGAACCACTGTCTTTTACGCCTGCAATTCTTTTAAATTTGGATTCGATCAAATCTCCGATCGTCCCAAAAACGCTTACAATTATTGCAATAATAGTCCATATTAAAATGGATTTATTGCTAAAAGCAGGATTTGGCTGAATATAGAATTTTGAAATCAGGAAGCCAGCCAGTATAGCAAAAACAACTCCGCCTAAAAAACCTTCAATTGTTTTTTTGGGAGACACACGCTCAAATAATTTATGTTTTCCAATTGATTTTCCTACCAGATAAGCAAACGTATCGTTTGTCCAGATAAGAACAAATAAGCCAATAATAATCTTTGGATTATAAGCATTGGTACCAAAGGAAATTTTTACGATAAAAATAAAAGGAAGTGTAATATATCCCAATAAGTATAAGTACTTTGAGGAAATGCTTATTTCTTGTACCGAATCATAAAATAAGAATAATATACATTTTATTGCTATTACAAGGGTAACGGCAAGAAGTACCATGTTTAATTCCTGAATATTGGTAATTAAATCAAAATCTGATTTAAACAAATCATTAAGAAAAGCAGTAGTTTGTTTATTATAATGCCCAACCAGTACAATTGCAGAATACAATAAAGTTCCAAATGAAATCGAAAAGATTTTATTCAGTTTTACTAAATTAGAAAATTCATAGATTGTTATAATTAGAAAAATACCAAAAAGAATAATAAAGCTTTCGGTAGAAAACAAAATAGAAGTTAATAACAGAGCGATATAAACAGCACCAGAAATGGTTCTCTTCAGTGTTTCATTCATCTTAAAGATCTTCTAAAAGCAATAAATACAAATTTTTAGCAACACTTCCGTATTGGGTAAAATCTTCTTCTTTTGCTTTTTCGAAATATTTTATTGTGGTGATATTGGTTGGATAGTCTCTTTCGTATTTGCGTTTAATAGCACTAAGCCCATCACTCTTCATAGCAAGAATCTGACTTGTTGTAGCTATTATTACAATATTTGCAGGTAATTCGTTTGGTTTATCCTGTCTGATTTGCTTAGATGAAAATAATATAGATCCCTCATCTGCAATAAGATTTTCGCAGGTTGCCAGTAAAAATTTTGGATTTCTGGGAGAGAAATAAAGTAATTTGTTCTCGTCTAACAAACTAAATAAGCCTGGCTCATAACATAAAACTTCGTTTTCGAACCAATCATTTTCTTCAAGAATGTTTTCAAACTGTTCAGCAACTTCTTGTTTGTTTTCACAATACAAAAATTTACCACCATTTTTTTTAAAATTAAAAATGAATCTTTCATCGATCGATAAATGACTGTCCGGAGTTGTGGTATGTCCTCCATATTCGCTTACATGTTCTTCATCAGAGCCGGCATCGCTAGAACCAAATATTTTTTTGAAAAAATTCATTTTTATATGAAATACTTTACATGTTAATTGAAAACGTTCAAAGATAAAAAAATCTTAATTCAAAAGACTATTTTGAATTAAGATTTTAAAAAATATTACATATTTGTTGAATAATTTACGAAACGTATTCCTCTAAATTTTTATCAAAAGTACGTTTTCCGAAAATTGTTTCTAAGTCATCTTTAAAAATAACTTCTTTTTCTATTAAGATATCAGCAAGCTGATTTAACTTGTCTTTGTTCTCTTCCAGAATCTGAATAGCTCTTTGATATTGACCTTCAATTAATTCTGAAATTTCTTTATCAATAACTTTTGCAGTTTCATCAGAATACGGTTTAGAGAAATTGTATTCGCTTTGTCCGGTTGAATCGTAATAAGTAACATTTCCGATTTTATCATTCAAACCATAAATTGTTACCATCGCACGAGCCTGACGTGTTACTTTCTCTAAATCGCTTAATGCACCTGTAGAAATTCTGTCAAAAGTTACCTTTTCAGCAGCTCTTCCTCCCATAGTTGCACACATTTCGTCCAACATTTGATCTGTTCTCACGATTTGTCTTTCTTCCGGCAAGTACCAAGCAGCTCCTAAACTTTGTCCACGAGGTACAATTGTTACTTTAATAAGCGGTGCAGCATGTTCCAGCATCCAGCTTACAGTAGCGTGACCCGCTTCGTGAATAGCAATTGCTCTTTTCTCCTCAGGAGTAATGATTTTGTTTTTCTTTTCAAGACCACCAATAATTCTGTCAACAGCATCAAGAAAATCTTGTCTGTCAACTGCTGCTTTGTTGTTACGTGCAGCAATCAAAGCTGCTTCATTACATACATTAGCAATATCAGCACCTGAAAAACCAGGAGTTTGTTTTGCTAAGAAATCAAGATCAAGGCCTTCTACTTTTTTGATAGGAGCTAAGTGAACTTTAAAGATTTCAGCTCTTTCGCGAATGTCTGGTAAATCAACAAAAATCTGTCTGTCAAAACGACCGGCACGCATTAAAGCTTTATCAAGAACATCAGCTCTGTTTGTTGCAGCAAGTACAATTACATTTGAGTTGGTGCCAAAACCATCCATTTCTGTCAATAATTGGTTCAGTGTATTTTCTCTTTCATCGTTTCCGCCAGACATATTGCTTTTTCCTCTTGCTCTACCAACAGCATCAATCTCGTCGATAAAGATGATAGCTGGAGATTTTTCTTTTGCCTGTTTGAACAAATCACGAACACGTGATGCACCAACACCAACAAACATCTCAACAAAATCAGAACCTGATAATGAGAAGAACGGAACCTGAGCTTCACCGGCAACAGCTTTTGCCAATAACGTTTTACCAGTTCCCGGAGGACCTACAAGCAAAGCGCCTTTTGGAATTTTACCTCCCAGATTAGTGTATTTTTCAGGATTTTTAAGAAATTCTACAATTTCTTGTATTTCCTCTTTTGCACCTTCTAAACCGGCAACATCTTTAAAAGTTGTTTTGATATCTGTTTTTTCATCAAACAGTTTCGCTTTAGATTTTCCGATGTTAAAAATTTGTCCGCCTCCGCCCGCAGAGCCACCAGACATTTTACGCATAATGAAGATCCACACACCAATAATGATGATGATAGGAAGTAAGCTGATCAAAATATCGCTCCAGTTATTTTTCTGTAAGAAATTAAAATCTTTTAGTTTTCCGGTAGCAACAGCTTTTTCAAGCTTAGTTTGAAAAATTTGATCATTACCTATTTCCAAAGTATAGTGAGGACCTTTGTTTGGTCTTTCAAATATATCTTTAGCTACTTTTTTATTTGCAGCATCTTTTAGCGCAGCTGCAGTTAAATATACTTCAGCTTCAGCTTTATTATAAACGATAACTTTTTCAATTTGCCCTTTTTCTAACAGTACGTTGAATTTAGAAGAGGTTAATTGAGCAGGTTCGCTTAAATTTGATCCTCCGGTTGCAAAACTTATAAATAAAAAAACTAAAAGTATTGCGGTATATATTAACCAGGGACTTATTTTAAATTTACTCGGATTTGGATTATTATCTTTAGCCATTAGAAAAATTTTTCTTTAGTATTTGTTTTCGATTGTAGTTATTTTGGCGTCACCCCAAAGGCTTTCGATATTATAGTATTCACGAATGTGTTTCTGAAAAACATGTACTACGATATGCACATAATCCATCAGGACCCATTCTGCATTATCGGATCCTTCTACGTGCCACGGTTTATCTTTTAAGTCTTTTGATACTGTTTTTTGAATTGAGTTTACAATGGCATTAACTTGAGTGTTAGAGCTTCCGTTGCAAATTACAAAATAGTCACAAACAGCCGTGTCTATCTCTCTTAAGTCAAGAATATCGATATCATTCCCTTTTACTTCTTCAATTCCTTTGATTATGTTCGCCAACAGAACATCATTATTAATAGTCTTTTTCGCCATGAATTATTTTATATGAATCTGTAAAGTTACCAAAATTTGTGATTATTTTTGAACCTTAACAAAATATTAAATTAAGTTATTTAAATTATTATAATGAAACTAATCAAACTCGATGCCATAGATTCAACAAATGACTTCTTAAAAGCACTCGCGAGCAACGATGAACTTGAGAATTTTACCGTCGTAACTGCTGAAAATCAGACAAAAGGCAAAGGGCAAATGGGGGCCAAGTGGCAGTCTGAATCAGGTAAAAACTTAATTATGAGTGCCTTGGTAAAAGATTTCCTGTTTGATAATGAAAAGGTTTTTGACCTGAACATTATCGTTTCATTAGCTGTAATCGAAACATTAAATTTGTTGGATATTTCTACTTTAAGTATAAAATGGCCAAACGACATTATGTCATACAATAAAAAAATTGGTGGCATATTAATCGAAAATACCATTAAAAGTGATGGCAGGATTGTGTCAGTAGTAGGATTGGGGCTCAATGTTAACCAGACAAATTTCGGAGAACTCCCAAATGCATCGTCTCTCGCATTAATTTCCGGAAAAACTTTTGACAAGGATGTTTTTCCATTTTTAATTACTGAAAAAATCAAAGAAAAAATTGATCTTTGGGATACTAAATCAGCCATTTTTTGGAATGAATACTTTAATCACCTCTTTAAAAAAGGGATTCCGATGCCTTTTAAAAATTTAGAAAGCCAAAACTTTATGGGCATTATTCAGGGCGTTTCTTCCGCAGGAAAAATTCAAATACTATTAGAAGACGATTCAATTTCTGAATTTGAGATAAAAGAGATTCAGATGCTTTATTAGGAGGTGCAAAGTTTTAGAGTTACAAAGGCTCAAAGGTTTTTATCTCGCATAGACGTGAACCAAAATCATTTTAATCCCTCTTAATCTGTGGCTAATAAAAAAGCCCGATTACAAATCGGGCTCTTCTTATAACTGGTAATTGCAAATTACAATTTTGTCATATTTGTTGCTAAGGTTTCAATAAACTTGCTGATTGGCCCTTTGATCATCATTGCCATCATAGCGTTAAATTCGCCATCAAAAACCAACTGAACAGCACTTTCTGAATCAGAAATACTGTCAATGTTAGAAACCAGCGTAAACGGAAGTTTATCACTTGCAGCGCCCAATACAATTTTGTTAGGAGCCGTTTTCTCTTTCATTTTTAATTTGATTTCCGGCATCCCTTTCAATCCAAAAATAAAAGCATCTTCGCCGATAACTTCAAATTTAGCAATATTATCCGGCATTAATTTTTCAAAATTCCTAACATCAGTCAGTAAATCAAATAACTCCTGAGCTGATTTTTGAACAGTAACTTTTGGACTTTCTAAGTTCATATGTATATTTTTTTTATTTTAATTGCAAAGCAAATAATTCCAATTTTTAAATTCCAAATTCCAAAAAAGAGCAAAGCGATTTTTAAAATCTAAAATCTAAAATCTAAAATCTAAAATCTAAAATCTAAAATCTAAAATCTAAAATCTAAAATCTAAAATCTAAAATCTAAAATCTAAAATCTATTCCTGTCCCCAGGTAGACGGAGATTCATTCCATTCCTGCAAAGCAGACTGTTGATCTTCTGTAATATATAGTTTTTCTACAGCTAAGTTCAACAAATTGTCATAATTGCTCAGCGTATATAAATCGATATTAGCGTTTTTAAAGTTTTCTTCTGCAACATTAAAACCATACGTAAAAATCGCTGCCATACCTTTAATATTGGCACCCTCATTACGCAAAGCCTCAACAGCCATCAGACTGCTGTTACCTGTACTAATCAAATCTTCGACCACAACAACGTTTTGGCCTTTTTGTAAAAAACCTTCCACTTGATTTTGTCTTCCATGTTTTTTGGCTTCCGGGCGTACATATACAAAAGGCAATCCCAGGCTTTCGGCCACAAGAATACCAATTCCGATAGCACCAGTAGCAACACCGGCAATCACATCTGGTTTCCCAAATTGTTTTTCAATGTTTTTCGCAAACTCATCACGAACGTAATTTCTGATGGGTGGAAATGAAAGAATTAACCTATTATCACAATAAATAGGAGATTTCCATCCAGAAGCCCACGTAAAAGGATTTTCTGGATTCAATTTAATTGCATTTATTTGCAAAAGCAATTCGGCTGTTTTTTCGGCTGTATCTTTATTAAAAATCATACTACAAATGTATAAAGTTTTTGTAAACGACAAACCACTTTTTTTGACAAATGAAATCTCAAAGGAAACAGATTTTCAATTGTTCTTGCTTGAAAGTATTGATATCGAACAACTTATAGTTAAAATTTTTCAAAATAAAATTCAAAAAGCCTGTTTATACCATCCCGACGAAAGTGAAATAATGAAAACCCTAAAAGCCAAAATTCCGGTCAATAAAGCTGGAGGAGGATTGGTTTATAACAAAAAAGGCGAAGTTTTATTCATTTTCAGAAACGGAAAATGGGATCTTCCAAAAGGCGGAATCGAAAAAGGCGAGGAGATAGAAGACACTGCCATGCGCGAGGTCGAAGAGGAAACAGGTGTTGGAAAACTAAAAATTACCAATAAACTGCAAAAAACCTATCACGTCTTTAAGCGCAACGGTAAATACAAACTCAAAATCACGCACTGGTTCGAAATGCAATCAGATTTTGAAGGAATTCCGCACGGACAGGCAGAAGAAGGCATCGAGAAAGTAGCCTGGTTAAACCCTGCAGAAATAAAAGAAGCCTTAAAAAACTCCTACGAAAACATCAAATTATTATTTGAGGAAGAAAAAAATCCAATTTTAAAAATTCCAAACTCCAAAAATTAGGTTTTAAAATTCGTTTTGCGCTATTGATAATCTGGGCGTGCCACCATCCCGATAAGAGGGCAAATCACCAACCGCATATACGCCCTCTTATCGGGATGCTGTCGGGCTATCCGCGCTACTTCGGTAGCCAGCTTCTATCCCTCACGCGAGCTGCACTTTGAGGTTAAATTGTTTCAGGTTTAAAGTTTCAAGTTTTTTTTGCCAGTGTGACGAGGAAAAAGAGCAAGAAAAAAACTTAGAATCTTAGAACCTAAAAAACTTATTTAATTTTATGTCTCAAAAATCGTACTTTTGTTCAATAGCAACATTTTGATTTTATGAGCACATTTGCAAAACCAAACCATATAGGAAGAAAAATTAGCCGAATTCGTGAACTTCGTGACATGAAGCAAGAAGCCCTGGCACAAGCTTTAGGAACAAACCAACAGGCTATATCTGCTCTTGAAAACAGCGAAACCATAAGCGATGAAAAACTTATTGATGTAGCAAAAGCATTGGGAGTAAATGTTGAAGCGCTTAAAAACTTTTCAGAAGAAGCCGCAATTAATTATTTCAATAATTTCTATGATAATAGTGCACAAGGACAAATATTAAATAATTCTTGTAGCAATCTTACTTTTAATCCTTTGGAAAAGCTAATTGAAGCTTATGAAGAAAATAAAAAACTTTATGAGCGTTTACTTCAGGCAGAAAAAGATAAAGTTGAATTTTTAGAAAAAATATTGAAGGATAAATAGTTATTCTTTTCACAATACAAAAGCCTAATAAATTTTATTAGGCTTTTTTTGTGCTGTGTGGTTTAATGTTTTTTGCCAGTGTTTTGTCATCCTGAGGAACGAAGGAACACACCAGAAATTCCGTATAGTAACTCTACAATACTTTGTCGATCTACTTGTGTGATCCTTCGTTCCTCAGGATGACAAGATTGTCGTATTTGGTATGTTTATTCTGCTGTGTGGTTGTATGTTTTACCAGTGTTTTTTTTTGTCATCCTGAGAAACGAAGGAACACATTAGAAATTCCGTATAGCAACTCTGCAATACGTTGTCGATCTACTTGAGTGTTCCTTCGTTCCTCAGGATGACAAGATTGTAGATGTTTTGTATGTTTATTCTGCTGTGTGGTTGTATGTTTTACCAGTGTTTTTTTTGTCATCCTGAGAAACGAAGGAACACACCAGAAACTCCGTATAGCAACTCTACAATACTTTGTCGAACTACTTGTGTGTTCCTTCGTTCCTCAGGATGACAAGATTCTAGGTATTTGTTATGTTTATTCTGCTGTGTGGTTTAATGTTTTTTGCCAGTGTTTTGTCATCCTGAGGAACGAAGGAACACACCAGAAATTCCGTATAGCAACTCTACAAAACTTTGTCGAGCTACTTGAGTGTTCCTTCGTTCCTCAGGATGACAAGATTGTCGGTATTTGGTATGTTTGGATTCGTCGCTCTGAGCGTCTAATTTTATCTTATTCTGAGTTTATTTGTACTACAGAAGTCGTATTTGATTGAAGATCTGTTTCAACTTTGTCAAAGTTTAAAACTTTGACAAAATTCTATGCGAACTGCTTTGCGATCTTAACGTTTCAAAACCACTCAAAATCAAAAATCTTAGCTCCCGATGGCGATCGGATTGTGGTTAAAAAAACTTTACAAAACTCGATAAACAGGATACTGCAAATGCGCCTTTTCATAATAAACAGAATGCTTATAAATCCAGTCCAATTGCGCTTCGGGATTTTTAGCAAATGCAGCGTCAGTTTGTTTTTTGGTTTCTAATTCTGCTTTTAATTGTGGATTATCGTTTAATAATTTCGCAGCCGTATCTTCAAAAATATATTCAGAATAATGTTCTTTTTGCTGTAAAATCGCATCAAAGAAATTCCAGTTAAAGAATGAATCAACGCCTTCTGGTTCAAAAGCTTCCAGAAGATATTTTACACCTTTTTGGTCTGTAGGAACGAGGTAGTCTCCTTTCGCGAAAGCGGTTTTAACTATTTTAGAAGTAACCGTTGTATTTCTGTGTGCATAATGTCCTTCGTATGCAGACGAAACGGTTTTAAAATCGGCAATTTTATAGCTTTCTACTTCGATAATAGTATCATTTTTAAGTGTTGAAAAACTGATATTATTGGTCTTCAACAACTCAATAATATTCCAATAACCACGCGGAATGATATAAGCAGAAGGTATAACAACTTCTTTTTGTGATTTGAATTCCTTTATATACGGAACATCTTTTTTGTATGGTTTGCTTCTGTCATAGTACAAACGATTTCCCGTTGTGGCATCGCTTTTTTTGTAACCAGCTTCATATCCCAGAAACGAAAAAGTTGTTGCTTTTGTGCTGTCCAGTTCCCATTTTAAAGTGTATGATTTTTTCGGCTGATACTGCTCTAAATTTTTCACTCTCAGATCTTTGATTTTTTGATAATTTGCATCGGTAAAATCCAAAGTCGATTTCATATATTCGTACGTCATTTTTACACGTTCGGCATATTTTTTAAGCATGTGTGTTTCGACCACAAAACCAATCGTATTAAACAAAGAAGTATAACCCGTTGTATAGCGTGGACTATCCACAAATTGCCCAAAACCTTTGTCCGGAGTATCTTTAAAAGAATCAACATAAGGCGTTGTTTCAATTTTCTTTTTCTGCAAATCTTTTACTAGCGCTGGCATCATTTCATTATTCATAAAATCACCCAAAACAGTTCCAAGTTTATTATGCTGCGTCATAATATAAGTCAGTTTGTATTGGTAGTCAGATCCGTTGCTTACGTGATTGTCAATAAAAACATCGGCATTTATTTTCTGGAAAATTTCGACAAAGCTTTTTGTATTTCGGGTATCCGATTTCATCAAATCACGATTCAAATCGTAGTTTCTGGCATTTCCTCTAAAACCGTAAACTTCAGGCCCTTCCTGATTGGCGCGTGTTGTAGAATTTCGGTTCAAAGCACCTCCGATATTATAAACCGGAATGCAGACTAAAATGGTATTTTTTGGCGCTTTCAGTTTTCCGATAGCCAAATCTCTGTAGAATTGCATAGTGGCGTCAATTCCGTCCGGCTCGCCGGCATGAATTCCGTTATTGACAAAAAGAACGGCTTTTGTTTTTTGG
>Ga0307406_10000042_pt1 | contig 72211 bp, 60 predicted proteins | sample 322Cmetagenome_3_FD_203706 | JGI IMG/M metagenome (GOLD analysis project Ga0307406, IMG submission 203706) | Maize rhizosphere microbial communities from greenhouse at UC Davis, California, United States - 322HYB-C-2 | ecosystem: Host-associated > Plants > Roots > Rhizosphere > Soil | place...
AAAAGTTACAATGTTCATTTAGATGGATTTGATCAATCGGCTTTGCTTCGGGGAACAGGAAAAAGTGTAAGGGATAAATTCTTCTATTCGGATGATGATGGATTACTAGTAGCATTACGACAAGGTGATTATAAATATGTTTTTGCCGAACAGCGTGCACCAGGAACAATGCAAGTTTGGGCAGAACCGTTTGTTAAACTTCGTTTACAAAAAATATTTAATATCATGCAAGATCCTTTTGAAAGAGCCGATATTACATCTAATACTTACTGGGATTGGAACCTTAATCATGTTCCTGCAATGTATGGTGTTATGGAGCAGGTTTTTGTCTTTGCTGAAACATTTGATAAATACCCACCACGCTCAATACCGCCAAGTTTTAACCCAACAACTATTCTTGATCAGAAATTGATGCAAATTAAAGCGAAGGCATTTATTGAGAAAAACATAATGCCCCGCGATAAAGAAGGTGATGATGCAAATGCAAACAAAAAGAAAAAATAAAATATAAAGCTTAAAAATCAATGCCATGTATAAGAAGATATATATAGTGCCACTCTTTTTATTATTGCTTGTTTCCTGCAAAAAGACGGATACTGTTTCTACTACTAATCCTAATGATAGTAGTGCAACGGTTGCAACAAGCAGTGATCCGCTGCCAAGCTGGAATGACGGAACAATCAAAAGTAGTATCATCGCTTATGTTGAAAAAGTCACTAAAGAAGGAAGTCCTGATTTTATTCCAAAAGAAAACAGGATTGCCACTTTTGATAATGACGGAACGCTATGGGCAGAAAAACCGTATGTTCAGGAATTATTTGCTTTTTATCGGGTAAAAAAAATGGTAGAAGCCAATCCCGCTTTGGCGCAAAAACAGCCTTTTAAAGCCGTTATCGAAAAAGACAAAACTTTTTTTGCAAAAGGAGGTGAAAAAACATTAATCGAATTGGTAGCTGCAACACATACTGGCATGACCGAAGATGAATTTGAAAACTCGGCCAAAGAATTTTTTACAGCTGCACAATATCCCGGTAAAAATGTTCCTTTAAAACAAATCAGGTATCAGCCACAATTGGAGCTTTTGGATTATTTGCGTGCAAATGGTTTCAAAACTTTCATTGTAACCGGAGGAACAATCGAATTGGTTAGGGCAATTTCTGCTGATTTTTATGGTATTCCAAAAGAACAAGTTGTTGGAACGTCTTTTAAATACAAATTTGATGATGCCGCCAATACCATCAAGAGGGAACCTGCTTTAGATCTTTTAAATGATAAAACAGGAAAACCAATTGCCATACAACTCCATATTGGCCAGCGGCCAGTTTTTGCCTGCGGAAACGAGGGAGGAGCCGGTGACCTTGCCATGTTGCGATATTCTTCTGGGAGCAAATATCCTTCTTTTCAAATGATTGTAAACCACAACGACTCCATCAGAGAATACAGTTATCAGGAAAAAGATAATTTATCCTTAAGTACTGCCGCTAAATACAAATATCATGTAATCAGTATGAAAGACGATTGGAAAACAATATTTCCAAAGTAATTTGAATTAGTTAGGGTTGAGATGAAACAATTTTTGATTGTAAAAATTGTTTCATTTTGATTTTCGAAAAGAATAATTTTAATACAAACCCTTATGAAACAGAATAGCTCTTATAAAACCGTCAAATTCTTATTTGGCTTAGTTTACTTTCTTATTGCTTTTTCAGTTTATGCTCAGGAAGAGCCTGCAAAATCCGGAGCCAGTGCACAGGAATTAGCAGATAAATTGGCCAATCCTGTAGCAAGTCTTATAAGTGTGCCTTTGCAAAATAATCTGAATTATGGTATAGGTGCTTTTAACGGATCTAAATATACTATAAACATACAGCCTGTTATTCCTTTTAAATTAACAGAAAACTTAAACTTAATAACACGTTATATTATTCCGGTAGTCGATCAAAGAGATATTACGGGCGAAAACACGCACGAATTTGGATTGAGCGATGCTACTGTAACTGCTTTTTTTGCTCCTAAAACAAAGGGGATTATTTTAGGATTCGGACCTGCTTTTTTGGTGCCTACGGCTACAGAAAAAGTTTTAGGAACAGAAAAGTTTGGAGTAGGGCCAAGTGTATTGGTCATGCATCAGGGCAAAGGACTTTCGGTGGGGTTTATAGCCAATCAGATTTGGTCTGTAGCAGGAAATGAAGATCGCGCTGATTTTAATAGTTTTTATACTCAAATATTTCTTTCACATAGCTATAAAAGCGGAGCAAGCTTAGGGGTAAACGCAGAGATTACTCAAAACTGGGAAGGAAATACCACTATGATAACAATAAACCCATCAATTGGTGCGGTTACCAAATTAGGAGATCAGGTCGTGCAATTTGCCATAATGCCATTAATTCCGGTAGTGGGTCCGCATGAAATGAAATCCGATTGGGGATTAAGAGCAGTTCTGGCTTTTGTCTTCCCTTCAAAATGATGTGCTAAAGAAGAAAAAAAGTAATATTAAAAATAATGTAAGAAAAATTACTTATTTGGTGTCTGTGTTAAAGAAAATATTATATCTTTGAGTTGTTGTAATCACTTGTTTTGCAATATCTTATATTTACACTTGTAGCCATTCTTCCCTATTCGCCATTCATTCAGAATTTAGTTAAGATTTAAAATTCGACTTAGACTAGTTTAATCATTAATTTAAATATCACACAATGAATACCAAGAGAACAAACTTTCGTTTTATACCAATATTTTTATTGGTTTTATTATATAGTTGCTCACCAACTGTAAAAGTGACAACTGATTATGATCATTCTGCCAATTTTAGCGAATACAAAACTTTTGCAGTTTATGATTTAAAGGCGCAGGAAGGACAAGTAAACCAACTCAATGTGGATCGTGTTACAAATGCCATTCGGTCAGAAATGATCGCAAAAGGTTTTACAGAATCGGCATCAAATCCTGATCTGAAAGTAAATGCAGTATCCATCTTAAAAAACAAACAGTCTGTTACTGCCGACACCAATTTTTATGGATATGGCGGGATGTATCGCCCATACGGATATTGGGGCGGTGGCGCCATGATGGGCGGCGGATCTACAACATTTAATACTTATGATTATGTTGATGGTTCTCTGGTGATTGATATTGTTTCTGCAAAAACCCAAAAATTGGTATGGCAGGGAATAGGAAATTCTCAGATTGACAGCAAACCAGATAATCCTGAAGAATTTATTGCCGGTGCAATTAAAAAAATCATGGAAGGTTTTCCGCCTGGTGCAGTAAAAAAATAACTCAGATTTTAAGTAGCTGTACTTATCACAACGAGATAAGTACAGCCCTACATTATATACTTCTTCTACGAATTTCCCCAAACACTTATAATTTAAGTTTTAAAATTATGGTTGATATAGTACTTTCGCTTTTCTTTTTTATAGCGACACTTATTGGTTTTGCGACTTCTTTCATGATCCTTTTTTCAAGAAAAAAATTTTCAAAAAGTTATTTTTTGGGGCTTTTCCTGTTTAGTCTGGCTGTGGTAAGTATTTACAATTTTTATCTGACCGCCAATACTTTTAAGAGCTTTCCGGATTTATTCATCATTACCAAAGCCTTTATTTTTTTAGTGGCGCCATGTTCTTTTTTATACGTTAGAAATGTTTTGTTTGTGGGCGAAAGGTTTAGAAAATATGATTGGCTGCATTTTTTGCCTTTTATGATATATCTATGTTTAACGATTGTAGTATGGCTCGCAAATGTAACAGACATACAATTTGTTGATTATATTTCATCAAAAGTAAAAGATCCTTTTACGATGCTAAATCTTACTGTTTGGCTTGTTTATGCTTTTTGTCAGACCATGATGCTCCTGAATTATGATCTAAAAAAAGAAGAGCATATCAAAACTCAAAAAACAAAAATTATCGACTGGCTGAGGATTTATAATCTGGTGATATTGTTTTTGTTTTCAGCTCTTTTTGTACATTATTTTTTGGTAAATAATGTGAAGAATATGGGCTTTTCGAGTTATATTCTGATTTCTTCGGTATTAATTTTTACAGTAGGATGGCTTTATTTTAGGCCTCAGATTTTTTTTGATAACCAGGAAAATGCAGATTTAAAAACAGACCCGCCTTTACTGGCCCAAACAGATGAAATCAAAGATTTATCGCTTATAAAAGAAGTTACCACAGAAAAAAGACAGGAATACCTCTTAAAACTTGACACTGTCTTTTTTACAAAAAAGCTTTTCCTTAAAAAGGATTTTGTCATTCGCGACTTGTCAGAAGAGACCGGTATATCGATACATCAGCTTTCCAATTTAATTAATTCAGAATTTAACCTGCATTTTCAGGATTATGTAAACCTAAAAAGAATCGAATACTTCAAACACAAAATAAATGATCCTGAATGGAAGGATTTATCGCTCGAAGGCATGGCCTGGGGATCTGGATTTAAATCACGTACTACCTGCTTTAGAGCCTTTATAAAACATACCGGAAAATCGCCATCAGAATACTTTAAGACCATTAGGCTGGATTCTGACAAAGCCCCTGTTTTTATTTAAAGCTTCCGGTTAAAACACAAGGCTGGAAACAATTTTTTTGACATTAATTTAAATATATAAATTATGAAAACTAAATGTAAGCAGCATAGACACGTAATAAATTCGATAAGTTCCTTATTGTTTTTGTTCGTTTCTTTTCTGGCTAATGCACAGCTTAAGGGTGGTCACATCCTGGGCGGAATGGGTTTACAGGCCGGAACCCAAAGTCCCGAAAATACTCTTGTGGTATATGTTCCGGGATATTTTTACGGTGCTTCTACCTTGCGGGACAGTAACGGAGATGTAGCAGTCAGAAACCCCGACATTAATATGTTTGTCACAGGAGCAGGAGTTTCGTGGGTAAGTGATTTCAAGATATTGGGTGCCAACTATGGGGCAACGGCTTTGTTTGCAGTAGCTTCTAATAAGATTGAAGGCAATAATGTAAACATTGACGGCTCTCTTGCTTTTACAGACACTTACTTAGTTCCCGTACAATTGGGCTGGCACAAAAAGCGGGCAGATTTTGTCTTTAGTTATCAACTCTATCTTCCGACAGGAAAATACGAAGCCGGCGCCACAGACAACAGCGGTTTAGGGATGTTTATGAATGAGTTTTCGGTGGGAACAACATTGTTTTTTAATGACAAAAAGACTTTTCATTTTGCAACTATGGCCTCTTACGAAATCAACGGGAAAAAGAAAGATACCGAAATAAAAACAGGAGATATCCTAAGTTTTGAAGGCGGATTGGGAAAAACATTTTATTGTTTGAATGCCGAAAAAACCGCTCCCGTTTCTATTCTAAATGCAGGGTTAATTTATTACCTGCAATACAAAGTGACCAATGACAAAATTCCTATTGGACCCATTGTCTGGCAAGGCGAAAAAGACCATGTGGCCGCATTGGGTGCTGAGGTAAGTTTCCTGCATTTAAAATCTAAATCTACTATTGGTTTACGCTGGTTAGGGGAGATTGATGCCGTAAACCGGTTTCAGGGAAATACTTTCTTTGTTACGCTTGCCCATATTTTTAGTACAAAAAAAGAATAAGCAGTACTACTTTCTTTAAGTAACCCTTAGATTCTTTGCTATGAGAAACATAAGAAACAAATATAATTTTCCTCTTTTTAGTCTTGTATTTTTATTCGTTTCAAGTATTGGTTTTGCACAGAAACCACATATTAGCGTAAAAGATTCTCTAGACGGTGCTTTCGATTTAAGCGATTATATTATTTATGCCCATGGTTTTATCGTAGTGCCAACCGTTATAACAGAACCGGCCTTGGGCGGAATTGGAGGTGCAATTGTACCCGTTTTTCTCAAAAAACACGCACCAGTTGTCGATGAAAACGGCAAAAAACGTTTTATAAATCCTGATATAACGGGCGGAATAGGAATGTATACCGGAAACAAAAGCTGGATGGTGGGCGCATTTCGCTCCAGTAGCTTAATTAAACCCAGAATACTTTATCGTGTAATGGCCGGTTATGGCGATATGAATTTGTCATTTTATGCCAATAATCTGCCAACGGGAAACGATCAGGAGTTTAAGCTCAATTTTAAGTCGACTATTTTCTACACACAGTGGCTTAAGCAATTTAGAAATGCAAAATGGAGTGCAGGCCCACAATATTTATTTCTAAATTCGAAGATAAATTTACCCGATTTAGAATTGCCGCCGCCTTTTGTGCAGCCAAAAGATATTAAAAGTACCATAAGTCAGTTTGGTGGCGCTATTCAGTTTGACGGGCGTGATAATATTTTTACTCCAGATAAAGGAATCAGGCTGCAGTCTGATTTCTTTTGGTCAGACGATGCCATCGGGAGCGATTACGACGCTTGGCGCGTTAATTTCTCTGCAATTGGCTTTTATCCCTTAACTAAAAAATTAATTGGCGGACTCAGAATCGAAGGCGAACAGGCCTTTGGCAAACCGCCATTTTACCTGTTGCCCGGAATTAATTTAAGAGGAATTCCGGCCGCAAGATATCAGGGAAAAACCAGTGTAGTTACCGAAGCCGAATTTAGATGGGATGTATACCGACGATGGAGCGTTATGGCATACGGAGGTCTTGCAAGTGCTTTTGACGATTGGGACAAAGCCTTTTCAAAACCCGTTGTATACAGTTACGGATCAGGTTTTAGGTATTTACTGGCACGAAAATTTAAACTTAGAATGGGCGTTGACGTCGCAAGAGGCCCTGAAGACTGGGCATATTATATTGTTTTTGGAAGCAATTGGATGCGATAATTTAATTCTCAATAGTGTCAGGCTGAGCGAAGCCGAAGACCTTCGCTCACGACTTTTTATTTATCTTTTCCAGTACGGTTTAACAATTTTATTTTCTTTATGGCTTAAGGCCAATAATGCAATGGCACCAACCGCACAAAAAAGTACAGCCTGAATTGATCCTTCGGGGCCAAATTCTCCTCCGGTAATAATCTCTGCGCCTTGTATTTTAGCAACCAATAAACTGCTTGTTTTTTCATTTCCGGATGTTATAGCGCCAAAAATTCCAGACTGTGTAAAATTCCATGCAAAATGCAAAGCAATCGGAAACCATAAATTACGGCTGTAAATAAAAGCAGCTCCCAGCATAAAACCGGCTGTTGTTATACATATTCCTGAAATCAAAGTACCATTAGGATTTACCAGATGCAACGCGCCAAACAATACCGAAGAAATCGTAAGTGAAATATAACTTCCCAGTTTTTCTTCTACAATCCTAAAGATGATGCCTCGCACCAAAATTTCTTCAATAATGGCAACCGTAAACATTACAGTAAGCGGGAGCAGTATAAACGAAACCGGATTTACGGCTACAATACCATAACTTCCGTTAAGATACATCACCAAAATGGTAAGCGACTGCAAAACAAAACCAATTAAAACCCCAATACTAAGATTTTTGAAAATTCCTTTTGAAGAAAATTCGGTTACTGTTCTTTTGTCGTATTTTTTAAAGAAAAGGATATAACTGAAAATACACGAGATGGATACAAAAAGCCCTTTTAAAAGATTTCTGTAATCTTTATCAAGAGAAGTTAAACCTAGCAGTTTTACGGCAATTTGCTGGCCAATTATTACAACGGCCAAAAAGGTAAGTAAGGCCAGGAGGATTTTTATTAAAGGAAAATTAAATATTTTTTGTTTTCTAGAAAGCGTTTCCATCTGTATGTATTTAATGATTTATGATGGAGTAAAAGTACACGCCGCCAAAACCAAAAAATAGAATGAAATTTGCCTCTCTTATAATTTTTGAAATTGTTTCGGCAAAAATCCGGTTTGGTTTTTAAACGTTCTGATAAAATGGCTTTGGTCTGCAAAACCGCATTCAAAACCTATTTCGGTAAGATTTATTTTGTTGGAAGTTATCAACGAAAGCGAGCGGTTTATTTTGATTCTGCGCATGTATTCGCCCAGCGTACAGCCAAAATATTTCGGGAAATGTTTCGATATCGTGATCGGATTTAAGTTTAAAACCTGCGCCAGATCTTGCAAATTCGGATTTTCATTCCAGCAATCGTTCAGCAATTCGCTTAAACTTTTTACCCAAAACGGACTTTTTTCAAAACGTTCCAGATGGGCATGCGAATTCGATAATTGGGCAAATAACATCGTAATCGTATCGCCCGTAAAAGTATCCGCAACCATAGACTCCTTAAAAATCTTGAGAATTAAAAATTTGGTAAGTGCAGCGTTTTGAACCGATTTTTCAATTATGGACTCGGTAATTTGAAGTTCTTTCAGGAAGTTTTCTTCAATTTCGATGTTGATATTTTTAGACGGAAAAAGGGTGTCCTGATTTAAGTGCAGTTCGTCGCTGTGGTAAAATAATAATGACCCCGGACCCACGGTTTCGCTAAAGTTCTTTCGTTTTTCAGAAGTTCCGCCTCGTACAAAAAGTGTAATATGCGCGTTATTATGCGAATGCCAGCCCTCATAAACCTTATTTTTATACTCTGTTTCGACAACTGCGATTCCCTGCGTATTGTCGAATATTTTCTTTGTATTGCCTAAGTATTTCTCTTTTTGGAGTTCGTACATTTTTCAGGTTCGTTGCGTGGCATTTCGACAACCAAAATAACACTTATTTGGCAAAGAATGATTCAGGAATTTAATTTGGTTGTCACAGCCCGTTAAGTTTTGCATAATTTGTAATCTTTTACAGCTTAATGAAAAGATTGTGAAAAAATTAACCGCAGAATAGCAACAAATTGCACAAAATTTAATTGTTTTGTAACAAATTAGAAACATAAGAGACTAATTTATCAAAACCTTAAACATCTATTATGAATACATTTTCATTCAAATCGGTACTTGCAGCTTCGGTATTTTTCGTAGGGGCAACAAGCTGTTTTGCACAAGACGTTTTAGTAAACTCACTAAAACTAAATGCAAGTGATAAAAGTAAAGAAAACTTTAAATTCACAGAACAGATCAATTTAGGAACAACTTCGGTAAAAGCACAAGGTTCTTCGGGTACTTGCTGGAGTTATTCTACAAACTCATTCTTAGAATCAGAAATGATTCGTTTAGGAAAACAACCTGTAGAATTGTCTCAAATATATTCGGCTAGAAATGTCTATGTAGAAAAAGGGATTAACTATGTGCGCATGCACGGCGCAGTTACCCTAGGTGACGGTGGCGCATTGCACGACGTAATCAATATGTACAAAAAATACGGAACCGTACCAAGAGAAGTTTACACAGGACTAAACTATGGAACTGATAAAAATAAATTTGCCGAAATGTCTGCTCTTATAGAAGGCGTTTTGGCTGCGGTTGTTAAAAATCCAAATGGAGAATTAACACCAAACTGGCAAAAAGCGTATGCTGCTGTTATTGATTCGTACTTAGGAAAAGTGCCTGAAAATTTCAACTACAAAGGAAAAAACTATACACCACAATCTTTTGCCAAAGAAATAGTGGGAATCAATCCAGACGATTATATCGAAATGTCTTCTTTTACAACTGCTCCTTATTACGAAAAAACAACCATGATGGTGCCAGACAACTGGTCGTTTGATCAGGTGTACAACGTAAAAGTAAACGATATGACAGATGTTATTGACAATGCGTTGAAGAAAGGATATACTGTAGCGTGGGCAACAGATGTAAGCGAAAAAAGCTTTAGCTGGAAAAATGGCGTAGCGTATGTACCAACAAAAAAATTCGATGACATGACTGCCGAAGAAAAAGCAGACATGTTTAACGGACCAAAACCGGAACCTGAAATTACTGCCGAAATGCGCCAGGCTGCGTTTGACAACTACAACACAACAGATGACCACGGAATGCATATTATTGGCCTTGCAAAAGATCAAACCGGAAGAGAATATTACATCGTAAAAAATTCCTGGGGAGAAACAAACGACTACAAAGGTTTCTTGTTTGTAACCAAAAATTTCGTGAAATATAAAACTACTGCTTTAATGGTGAATAAAGGTGGGGTTCCTGCTGAGATTGCTAAGAAGTTGGGGGTTTAAGGATTTTTTTAGAATTTTAAAAAAGCGTTGCAAGTTTTTGTAGCGCTTTTTTTGTGAACAATAAAATTGTTTTTATATTTTTTTATAAATTGTTAGTGGAGGTATTTTCTCCTAAAAGAGCTTCTCTAAAATTGTCAATTGTTAATTGTTCTCCATTGTGTTTCTTTAATAATGCTAATTGAAATTGTAAAGAAATTTGCGTTTCAAAAACAACCTGTTCTATAGTATCAATCTTTTTATTTATTGAAAAGTCTATAATTTTTTTAATAAATAAATCAATATATGTGTGTAGGTTTTCTATTAGTATAGATGTGTAACTTGGATATTTTCCAGAGTGAATAATAAGTCCTCGTACTCGATAAATTCGTCTTAAATGCCAATTGATTTTTACCTCGTGCATTTTTAAAAGTTTTTCAATATTTTCAGTAGATTTAAAAGTTTCATGTAAAGTGTAAATTCTGTTTTTTAATAGGGGATAATTAGCAAGCTCAATATATATTTCTTTTCTTAAATCTAAACTGCCCTCAAGTGATATAAATGCAGCGATTTTCTCTAAATCACTTTGATTTTTAGAATTGGGAAGTTTATTTAGTACTTTATATGTTTTAATCTTATCCCAAAAAATCATGTCTTTTAATAATTGTTCTAATTGCTTATGTAAATAATTTAGTTGCAGAAATGGTATTAATGAATCACAAATTTGAACTACTCTATCTTTATTTGATTCCATAGATTTTGGTAATAAAGTTTCAAGCGCGGCCCATAAATCTAACAATTGATTTTCAAGAGCATTTGTTGTTAGAGCTGCACTATGAAGGTCTATGCTTCTTGCAAATCGATGAGTTGATTCTGTTGTTAAGTATAAGTTACTTAGAGTATTCTCTACAGATTTTGCGGCATCTGCAGGATGCTCGTCAAATTTTGCTTTTAATATAGATTTTGTCGGTTTATCTATTATTACAACGTAATTGTCTGTTATCCTGCAAACTACGGTCTTGTCTAATATTTCGGGTTTAATTTTATGGTGATAAAAATTAAATATTCCACTAATTTGTCCAATTAAACTTTCTGCTTTTACTCTTGCAGAATGATGATCATATGCCTGTATTTTTGAGCATATAATAAAAGATTCATCTTGTTTTCTGCTTTTTTGAAATCCTTTATCATCAGACAGTCCTGAAAAACAATTATAAGTTTTAGTGACAGCTATATTAAAAGAATTTAATGTATTTTTAAAGTTTCTAAATATTATACCTCCAATGAAAACAACTGTAAATTCTTTTTGTTCAAAATCAAAAAGATTGAAAAAATCCCTTATTAAATCAGAACTGTCAATTTTTTCACGTTTTGTTGGATTGAAAAAAAAATGATAGTTTTGATAATCAATATAATTCGGATTATATCCGTAATTAATTAACTCCGAAATAAAAGAATTAGATAATGCTTTTATTTTATTTTTTTGTTTTCCTTCAATAATTAAGTTAGATAAAAGAATAATTATATTTTCTAAATAGTTTCTATCTCTAAACGAATTATAGAAAAAGCTAACTAGGTTGTGTAATTCGTTTAACTTTACTTCAGTGGGTTTTAGTTTTTCAATATATAATTTGTATTTAGATCCAAAAATATGTTCTGCAGCTAAATCTCTTGTTAAACTCCATTTCAACTCTTCAACAACGGATTGTAAACTTTTTTGAGGAATATATCCGTTTCTTACTTCTTCAATAGTTTCAAAACATTCAATACACAATAATCTACTATTTAAAGCTAAAGGTTTGTAGGAATCTAAAGTGTAATCAAACAACATTTCATCAACTAATTGTGCGAAAAATAAAAGACCTTCCATTTCTTTAAGATCTTTCCAGTGATTTGTCTCTAGTTTTCTCATTCTTAAATTTTTAGTTAATTAAAAATTAATAAGTAAATGAAGTGTTTTGAGTTATATTATACATACGTATAAATACCTGTTTTTTTATAAGCGGATAATTAATAAATTTAAAATGATTAAAAAAATGGAATAAACCTTTAAACCTTATAATCAAAAAAGACCATCATTTTAATGATAGTCTTTAAAAGTTCTTTTATATAGAAGCGTTTTGTTAATTTCAAAAGGTAAATTACTTTCCTCTCAACAACTTCTCCAAATACTCAACCTTATCTTTTTCAGCCTGAACCAAACGTTCAAAAAGTTCGACCATTTTATCAAGCGGGTTGAAATTACAACTATACGCATTTCCATTAACGACATTGCTGTCGTGATATGTATTTCCAATAATATTTAAAACCGCTTCTTCAGAGAAATTCTTAATTCCTTCAACAGACACGCCTAAAACTTCGGCAATTGCTTTTAGTTTTTCTTCATCGATAGTTTCACTGTTTTCAATAGCAGAAATAGCCTGTTGGTTGGTTCCTAAAGCTTGTGCTAATGCTTCTTGTTTCATATCTCGAAGTTCACGAATACGGCTTATTTTTCGCCCTATATGATTTGGTTTTGTAAGTGTGCTCATAATTCAAAGATATTTAAAATTCCTGATAAAATTATTTGTGTCGTAAAATACTCGTTGTGTTTGTACGATACATTTTTGTGCATTTCTGTTTTTGCCTGATTAAACAAAAATACAATTTTTCTCACAGGTAAGAGTTGCTTTTTCTATTTGCTTTAAGGTAAACTTTAGATTGGTTTGTGTTTGAAATTTATCTGGCTTTGTTGGGTTTCTTGTTGAGGTTTCTCGTTCTTCCAAAGAAAAAAAACAACTAAACTTTCTTCCCCACAAATCGTATAACAGAGCCAGTCCCAACATGAAATTTGCCTTCATTGAGAATAATTTCTTCTTCCTCTAAATACAAAATCTCAAACTTTTCAAAATCTGCCAGAATTTCTGCTGTAGAAAACAAATCATTACTATTATCAGGCCCTCCAACTTTTGGATTTGCTTTTTTAAAATCTAAATGCCTTTTGCTGAAGGCTTCAAAAATCACAATTCCGCCGGGTTTTAAATAGTCATTAAGTTTTTTGTGAAGTTTCGATTTTGTTTCCGCAGAAAAATGGGCATAAATAAGTCCGATAGCATCAAAAGAATTTTTTTCAAATTCGAGATGTTCCAAATCTCCAACAATATAATCTAAGCTTACTTTGTTTTCTTTGGCAAGTTTCACGGCTTTTTGTTGTCCTTCTGCGCTTAAATCAAACGAAGTGACATTCCAGTTAAGTTGTGCGGCAAAAACACCATTACGGCCTTCGCCATCGGCTGGCATTAAAATTTTTCCGGGCTCAAATTTTAGAAGCCATTCTTTAAAAAAGACATTAGGTTCGGTACCATATGCAAATTCGTTGTCTTTGTATCTTTCATCCCATTTCTGATTCATCCTGATTTTGATTAAATTAAAGAATCAAAAATACGCTCAAAACCAATTAGAAGGGATAGGACAAAAATGCAGTTTACTGTAACTTATTTAAAGTTTTGCCTAAAAGTTTCCGGCGAAAATCCCGTATGTTTTTTAAAGAAGCGAATAAAATAAGAAACATCATCATAACCCATATAATCAGCAATCTGACTAACCTGGTTTGTTGTTGCCAAAAGATATCTTTTAGATTCTAAAATTATGGCATCAATAATAAGTTCAGAAACTGTTTTGTTTAATAATGTTTTGGTAACAGCATTCAGTTGATATGCGGTGAGGTGCAGCATTTCGGCATAATCTGCTGTTTGTTTGTGAGTAAAAATGTGTTTCTCCAAAAGCGCCAGAAATTCTTCAAGACGTTCCTGTGTGTACAAATTGTTTTTGTCAACTGAATTGTTCTTTTGCTCCCGAATCATTTCAACAAAGAAAATACTAAGATTGGCTCTGATGACTTCTGTATAATTTTCGTGTTTTTCAATATATTCCTGAAAGATATAATCTAATACAGAAAGTATTCTTTTAAGTTTATTTTCGTCAGGAGAATAATAATTCTGAGTGCTGGCTTTGCGTAAAAAAGAATAAATCGTTTTGTCGGAAGAATAAAACTCAGCGTTTAACTGAATCATATATCCCGAACTTTCTGCATTTAACCGTAATTGATGTGCCTGCCCCGGTCGTACGAAAAAAATGGCAGAATCATTTATTTGGTAATTCTTAAAATCAATAGTATGAAATCCAGACCCCTTTTGTAAAACCAGAATATGAAAAAAATCATGTCGGTGCAGATCCTGAATCATATCTTTTCCGGAAAGTAAGTCCTGAATATTTCGCATGCTGAAATTCTGAATCAAATCAGCTTTTGCAGAAGAAGACTTAATATGACGAACCGGAATTTTTTCCATTTTGTTATGATGTCATACAAATGTACAAAACAGTATTTCGAATTAAAGTCTAATGTAAAATCTATTTAGTTTTACGGAGTGTAGAATGTAGACACAATTATATTTTATTGAGTAAAGGACAAAAAAAAATACCACTTACGTCTGTAAGTGGTATTTAATAAGCTCCCCCTCTTGTCCCGATAGGTATCGGGCGAACCAACCCCGATAGCTATCGGGGCTCTGATTAACAGTTTATTTATATTTTTCTTTGAGTTTAGAAATAATATCAGGATACTTGATTAGATTCTCTACATAAGTTTTGCTCTTCATTTTTTTAATATGTTTTTCAATATTCAAGGCCTGAGTTTTGTTTTCACATTGTATCTTGAGAAATAGCGTCCAATCTTTAGCATTTGCTGTAAATTTATTTGATTCAGCATTTTTGTGAAATTCCATTCTGGTTTCAAAATCTGCGGTGAATCCAATGTAAAATCTATTTAATTTTACGGAGTGTAGAATGTAGACACAATTCATATTATAATTTCATTGAGAATAAAGCAAAAAAAAAATATCATTACAATTACAATTTGTAAGGGGTTTTTATAATCTCCCCCTCTTGTCCCGATAGCTATCGGGGCTCTGATTAACAAGATTCTATGAGTTAATATCAAAAAAAAAATACCACTTACAGACGTAAGTGGTATTTTAATAAGCTCCCCCTCTTGGGCTCGAACCAAGGACCCTCTGATTAACAGTCAGATGCTCTAACCAACTGAGCTAAGGAGGAATCACCTTAAAGGTAAATATGTTTGCTAAAAAAAGTTGCTCCCCCTCTTGGGCTCGAACCAAGGACCCTCTGATTAACAGTCAGATGCTCTAACCAACTGAGCTAAGGAGGAAGTTGTTGCTCTTTTTAGCGAGTGCAAATATAGTCGAATTTTTAATTTCCCAAAAATATTTTAACTCTTTTTCTTGATTTTTTTTTCTACTTCACAATTGCCTTATAAATATCGTTTCCGTTTGCGAATAAAAGCAGTGCTATAAGTAGTACAAACCCAACCATTTGGGCGTTTTCAAGGAATTTATCACTAGGTTTTTTGCCACTGATCATTTCGTATAATAAAAACATCACATGACCACCATCTAATGCCGGAATTGGCAATAAATTCATTACTCCAAGCATAATTGACAATAAAGCAGTGATTGACCAGAATACTTCCCAGCTCCATGAAGTAGGGAAAATGTTAAAAATTGCCGCAAAACCACCTACTTGTTTGTAAGCTTTTGTTTCCGGATTAAAAATCATTTTCAATTGTTTTCCGTAACCTACTAACTGGTCTTTTCCTTTTTGAAGACCAACTGGAATAGATTCAATGAAGCTATATTCTTTTGTGCTTATTTTATAGTAACCTAATTTTTCTAAAGATTCTAAATCTACACCTCCGGCAACAACACCAAGTTTTCCTTCTTTATTGACTTTAATAGTAACAGGAGTTTGTTTTAAATCACGAAGTACAACAGCAGGAAGTGTTTTTCCTTTATTACTTTCTAAAATAGCTTTAACCTGATCATAATATTTGACTTCCTGACCATTTACACTCACAATTAAATCTTTTGGTTTCAAAGCAGTATTTGCAGATTCTTCTGGAATACTTTTAATAGCAAAAGGAGAACGAATAGAAACTAAAAGTCCTTTTTCATGTTTAGATAACTGATCGACAAAATCAGTCGGCATATTGATAGTTTGTTGTTTTCCGTCTCTTTCAATCAGGATTTGTTTGGCCATGATGATGTTCATATTTAGATCACCATCAAAATTCTCAACTTTTTTACCGTCAATAGAAACAAGTTTATCACCAGTTTTAAAACCAGCTTTGATCATAACCGGATTTTCTATCAGAACACCATCTTTTAAATCTGCATTTGCTACATAGGTATCACCATAAGCAAACGCCATACCTATATAAATAATAAAAGCAAGGATAAAGTTTACCGTAACACCACCCAACATAATAATCAAACGCTGCCATGCCGGCTTAGAACGAAATTCCCACGGTTGAGGCGGAAGTGCCATTTGTTCTTTGTCCATACTTTCGTCAATCATTCCCGAGATTTTTACATAACCCCCAAGCGGCAGCCAGCCGATTCCGTAAACAGTTTCTCCAATTTGTTTTTTAAACAAAGAAAATTTCACATCAAAAAACAAGTAAAATTTTTCAACTCTCGTTTTAAATAATTTTGCAGGAATAAAATGTCCTAATTCGTGAAGAATAATAAGTAAAGATAAACTCAATAGAAATTGAGAGAGTTTGATAACTATATCCATTTTGTATTTTTAGTTCGTAATTTAACGCACAAAAGTAACGTTTCTATTTTAATTTGATAGTGCAATATAAGACATAAGGTTTTAAATGTTTGTTAATTAATAAACATTTAGATTTCCAGTTTTAACAAGATGCTGTAACTTTACTTTTTTGAACGCTATCATACCCAATTGGTAGCCTAAAACCACTAAAAGTTACATTATGGCTTCATTATTATTTTCACCACTTTCGATAAAAAAAATCACTTTAAAAAATAGAATTGTAATCTCTCCAATGTGCCAGTATTCTGCAATCGACGGATTTGCAAACGATTGGCATCTCGTTCATTTAGGAGGCCGTGCCAGCGGAGGTGCCGGTCTGATTATTCAGGAAGCGACAGCAGTTTCTCCCGAAGCCAGAATTTCTCCTTCTGATTTAGGAATCTGGAAAGACGAACACATTGAAAAATTAAAACAAATCAATGAATTTATCGTTTCTCAACATGCAGTCCCGGGAATTCAGTTAGCGCATGCAGGCCGAAAAGCAAGTGTTTCTGCACCATGGATGGGCAATAAAAAATTAGATTTTGTTCATGGCGGATGGCAAACCGTTGCGCCAAGTGCGATTCCGTATCATGATGATGAACCATTTCTGCCGGAAGCCTTAGACAAAGAAGGCATCAAAAAAGTAATTGATGATTTTAGGTCGGCAACAAAAAGAGCCGTTGAAGCAGGTTATCAGGTTATGGAAATTCATGGCGCACATGGTTATTTATTACATCAGTTTTTATCACCTTTAACGAATAAAAGAGCAGATGAATATGGCGGAATTTTTGAAAACAGAATTCGTTTTACGCTGGAAATTTTAGAAGCCGTACAATCAGAATGGCCTTCAGATTTGCCTTTATGGGTTAGAATTTCTGCCACAGATTGGGCAGAAGGCGGATGGAATCCGGAAGAATCAGTAAAACTTTCGGCGATTTTAAAAGAAAAAGGAGTAGATTTAATCGATGTATCCTCAGGCGGACTGGTTTCTCATCAGCAAATTGAATTAAAACCGGGCTATCAGGTTCCGTTTGCCGAAAAGATTAAAAAAGAAGCTGCTATTTTAACCGGAGCTGTTGGTTTGATTACAGAAGCAAAACAAGCTGAGGAGATTTTAAATAATGGAGAGGCTGATGTGGTTTTGTTTGCCAGAGAGTCACTGAGAGATCCGAGCCTGCCTTTGCATTTTGCAAAAGAATTAGGCGAAGATATTCTTTGGCCAAAACAATATGCACGGGCTAAAGTTTAATAAAAATAAAAACATAATATTTTTAATTTGAACCATTAAGATATTAAGTCTCATTAAGCTTTGAACTTAATTTTCTTAATCTCTTAATGGTTAAAAACATTATACAAATGCAAAAAATAAAAACAGCATTATTATCGTACGGAATGTCGGGAAAAGTATTTCACGCTCCTTTTTTAGATATTCATCAGGGTTTTGAATTATTAGGTTCTTGGGAACGAAGCAAAAAACTCATTCAGGAAGATTATCCATATGTAAAAAGTTATGCTTCAATTGAGGAATTATTAGCAGATGATGTCGATTTGGTTATTGTAAACACACCAGTCGGAACCCATTACGAATATGCAAAAAAAGTACTTTTGGCCGGAAAACATGCTGTTGTAGAAAAAGCATTTACAACAACCGTGGCCGAAGCAGAAGAATTGGCTAAAATAGCTCAGGAAAAAGGCTTGAAATTAGCTGTTTTTCAGAACAGGCGTTGGGATAGTGATTTCAAAACCATTCAGAAAATAATAAATGACGGGGTTTTGGGAGATCTGGTTGAAGCCGAATTTCATTTTGACAGATACAATCCTTTGCTGAGCCCAAAAGCACACAAAGAAACGGCCAATGATGGTGCAGGAATTCTAAAAGATTTAGGTCCGCATTTAATAGATCAGGCGATAGCATTATTTGGTTTTCCAAAATCGGTTTTTGGCGATATCAGGATTACCAGAGAAAATTCATTAGTAGACGACTGGATCGATTTATTATTAATCTATACTAATTTTAGAGTCAGACTAAAAGCTGGTTTTTTTGTAAGAGAAGCAAATCCCGCTTATACGATTCATGGAAAGAAAGGATCTTTTTTGAAGCCTCGCGGCGACGTTCAGGAAGATGAATTGAAACTGGGTAAAAAGCCAAACTTTGATACCTGGGGAAAAGAGCCCGAAATCTTTCAGGGACTTTTACATACGGAAATTAACGGAGAATTAGTTCGTGATAAAATACCAACGCTTAACGGGAATTATTTCAGTTTTTTTGAAGGAGTTTACGATGCTATTGTAAACAATAAGATGGAGCCAGTTACAGCACAGGATGGTGTAAAAGTAATGCAGATTATAGAGGCTGCAATTGCCAGTAATGAACAGAAAAAAGTAATTGATTTATAAAAGGTTTTTACGACGGATTTCACGAATTAAATTGAAAAAAATTAGCGAAAACCAGCGAAATTTGTGGTAGCCTTAATTAAAAAAGTCATTTCAATCTGTAGCAAAAAAACATATATTTTTGTTCATTAGATATCTAATTTATAAACAATAACGTTATAAATAGGGGAACTGCGGGATATAAATAGTCTATAAAAAAGTTTTTAGTATTTTTATAGTAGTAAACCCAAAAAACTGTAAGCTTTGATAGATTTTAATCCGTTATCACTTTTCCAGACAAAAGGAAAAATCAAGAAAGTCTTTAGAGAAGCAAAAGCTTCTTATTTAAAGAGAATTCGTTTTGCTGTTGGAACGTTTTATTTTGGAATGGGTTTAAGTTTTGCCACCTGGGCCAGCAGAATTCCGGACATTAAAACAGCATTACATTTAACCGAAGGAGATTTAGGTTCAATACTTTTTGCTTTGCCAATGGGACAATTAATCGTAATGCCTTTTTCGGGAAAAATGGTTACCAAATTTGGAAGCCATCGAATTTTGGTTTTTTCTTTAATAATGTATGTTTTATGTCTGGCAAATTTAGGATTGGCAACGACAGCATTACAATTGTCTTTGGGATTATTTATGTTCGGCTTATTCGGAAATCTGGCCAATATTGCCGTCAATACTCAGGGTGTTTACACCGAAGTTCTTTTTAAGAAAACCATTATGTCCTCCTTTCACGGTATGTGGAGTTTTGCAGGTTTTACCGGTGCATTGGTAGGATTAGGAATGCTGGCTTTAAATTTAAATCCATTGCATCATTTCTTAATAGTAGGCGGAATTGTAGTTATTATGGTTGCCTTTAATTTTAAATTTTTGATCAGAGCCAAAGAAAAACTAAAAGACAAAGGACAAAAGAAAAAGTTATTTACCAAGCCAGACAGTGCTTTACTATGGCTCGGTGTAATAGGTTTTTGCAGCATGGCGAGCGAAGGTGTAATGTTTGACTGGAGCGGCGTATACTTTAAAGATATTGTAGAGGCTCCGGGGCCTTTGGTGATTTTAGGTTACACTTCTTTTATGATCATGATGGCCAGCGGACGATTCTTAGGTGATGGATTAATCAATAAATTTGGCCGTGAGCGTGTTATGCAAATTAGCGGCGTTATGATTTCTGGCGGGCTTTTTACAGCTGTTTTTCTTCCTTATATTATTCCCTGTACAATTGCTTTCATGCTTGTGGGTCTGGGTGTAGCTACAATTGTTCCTACTGTTTACAGTATGGCCGGAAAAAATCCAACTGTTCCTCCCGGAGAAGCGCTAACTATTGTTTCAAGCGTTAGTTTTCTCGGTTTTTTAATGGGACCTCCCGTAATAGGACATATTGCGCAAAACTTTGGGCTTCAGTTTTCTTTTGCTTTTATCGGAGTTTTTGGCGTTCTGATTGCTTTTATGGTTTCTAAAATCAGAACCACTTAATAAGTTTTATAAAACCAAATAAATCATTATTCAATAAATAGCTTATTTATAAAATGACATATAGTTATTTTGTTTTTAAAATTAATTTAACAAGAAAATTACGATAATAATTAATATTATTTATCTTTGAATTAAATGCCGTATTCCAAAAAACCAGTTTATCCTTTGATGTAAATGATCAGAATGTTTATTCTAAACATTTTAATACTAACATTTTACCAAAGTTAATTTGTGTTTTTTATGAGAAAAAAGTACTTGATTTTTTTTATTTTATTGCCCTTCATACATGTTTTTGCGCAACAGGAAACTACTATTTCAGGAATAGTAATAGATGCAAAAACACAAAATCCATTAGGAAATGTTGTAGTCAGCATTCAGAATTCTTCTATTACACAGCTTACCAAGGCAAACGGAAAATTTGCAATTCATGTTTTTCTCAAAGGAGAGCAATTACTTTTATTGCACAGTAACGGATACAAAGATCTGCTTTTAAAAGTCAATTTAAATTCAGATACTAATCTTGGAGTTTTACAGCTGGAAGACAATTTTTCTGATGAAATCCCCGGCGCTTTAATTTCATTACTAGAAAGTGATCTCACAGATGATAATAGTTCTTCTGAAATGACTTCTGGACTATTGCAATCTTCAAAAGACGCCTTTTTTCAAGCTTCAGCTTTTAGTTGGGGGCAGGCCCGATTTAAAGTGCGTGGATTAGACAGTGAGAACGGAACCATGATGCTTAACGGAATGCCGATGAATAAAATTTATGACGGAAGGCCACAATGGGCAAATTGGGGAGGATTAAATGATGTTCTTAAAAATCAGGAGTTTTCAGTTGGTGCTGCTGCTTCAGATTATACTTTTGGCGGCATATTAGGGACACAGCAAATTTATACACGCGCTTCTGGTTACAGAAAAGGAGGAAAGGTCTCATTCTCAGGAAGTAATACAACATATAATTGGCGGGCAATCGGTACCTATGCTTCGGGCATGAATTCTTCGGGTTGGGCTTATGCGGTCTCGGCGGGTAAAAGAATTGGAGATGAAGGGTATTTTGAAGGTACAAGTCTTGATGCCGAATCTTTTTTTATAAGTGTCGAAAGAAAATTAAACAATAACCATTCGTTTAATTTTACAGGATTTTATACACCAAACTCACACGGAAAAAATTCGGCTAATACAAATGAAGTCAATGCATTAACAAATAATAAATATAATTCGTATTGGGGCTGGCAAAATGGCGAAAAGAGAAATGCACGCGTCAAAAACATCGAGGAACCCCTCCTGATGCTTAATCATTATTTTAAGATAAATGAAAAAGCAAATCTGAATTCCAGTGTCATGTACCAGTTTGGTAAAATAGGGAATACTAATATTGATTATCAAAATACAAACAGCCCGGATCCGGTTTATTACCGAAAACTGCCCAGCTATTATACGTCACTCTATGCAAAAGATAATGGAGAGTTTTCGGGAGCATATACGCCAGATTATGCAAAAGCAGAAGAGAATAAGGAATTATTTTTAGAGAATTCTCAAATTGACTGGGAAGCTATATACAAAACGAACCAGAAGCCAATAACAAATGGTGTGAAAGTTTCGGGTTATGAGCCTGCCCAAAGCCATTATGTGTTGTATGAAGACCGAACAGATGATAAAACTTTTGCAGCCAATACAAACTTAAATATTAAACTCACAGAAAACAGTTCTTTCGACAGCGGGATTACTTTTAGAAATCTGAGATCACATCAATTTCAGAATCTTTTAGATTTACTTGGAGGTTTATATTTTAAGGATATAGATTCGTTTTACACTGGTGATCAGGCACAATCTGATTTGCAAAACCCAAATCGTCTGGTTAAAAAGGGTGATACTTATGGATATAATTATAATCTTCTGGCAACGACAATAGATGCATTCACACAATTTAAATTCAATTATAAAAACATAGATTTATATGTGGGACAATCTTATTCTGTAACAGATTATCAAAGAGAAGGATTGTATCAAAACGGTATCTATCCCACAACATCCCTTGGGAAAAGTCAAAAATTAAATTTTGAAAATTTCGGTTTCAAGGGCGGATTTACCTATAAAATTTCAGGAAAAGAATGGTTATATTTTAACGGAATGCATCTTACAAGAGCGCCTTCACTTCGAAATACTTTTTCAAATTCCCGACTCAATAATTCTGTTGTAGACGGAATTGAAAATGAAAACATTAGTAGTGCAGAAGGAAATTATGTATACCGTTCACCTAAACTTAAGGTTAGGGCGACGGCCTATTTTACTTTAATAAAAAACACTACCAAAACATCCTTTTTTTATGCAGAAGGAATCTTTGATAAAGGGGCGGGTTATAATAATACCGATGCTTTTGTAACACAAACATTAACCCATCTTGACAAGAAAAATATTGGAGCCGAACTGAGTTTTGATTATCAGGTTTCAGCGACTTTAAAAACTACCTTTTCTGCCGCATATGGCAATTACACCTATAATAGTAATCCGAATGTCTCGATAACAAATGATGCTAATGCCGCTAAAGAAAATAGTCAGGCGACTTTTGATTTTGGAAAATCGCATCTTAAAAATTACAAACAGCCGGGAATGCCACAACAGGCATATTCATTTGGACTGGAATATCGGGATCCAAAATTTTGGTGGCTCCGTGCCAATATTAATTATTTAACAGAAAGTTATATTGATATTTCGCCTATTGCCAGAACAGATCGTTTTTATAAAAATTCTAAAAACGGTTTGATATTTCCCGAAGCGACAGAAGAACAAGCAAAAGTATTATTAAAGCAGGAAAAATTTAATCCGGTTTCTTTATTAAATATTTCCGGAGGTAAATCGTGGCATGTGTTTGGAAAATATGTCGGACTATTTGCAAGTGTAAATAATCTTCTAAATGTTTCTTATAAAACCGGAGGATTTGAACAGGCACGTAATGCCAATTTCAGGGCACTTAGTCAGGATGTTTCTAGTGGTACGCCTTCTTTTGGACCAAAATATTTCTATGGATACGGAAGAACTTACTTCCTAAATATAAGTATTAATTTATAAAATTTTAAAACACTTCAGAATATGAAAAATATGCTCTCAAAATCTTTTTTTGCAATATCATTATTATTACTATGTGCTTGCAGTAAAGAAGTAGAAATTCCAAAATTAGAATGTACACAACCCAATCTGACAGTAAATCAAACGGTAGAAAAAGTAAAAGAATTATCCGGATCAGTACCAAAGCAATATAGTTTTGATGATGTTATTGAAGGATATGTAACCTCTACCGATGAAGGCGGTAACTTTTTTAAAACAATTTACCTGCAAACAATGGCTACAGACAGAAAACCGGCTCTGGGATTTAATGTTCCTGTAGATGTAACAAATACTTATGTTGATTTTAGAATAGGAAATAAAGTTTACATCAAACTGAAAAACCAATTTACAGCTTTATATTATGGAGGTTTGCAAATAGGCAGTTTGTATGTTAGTAACTCAGGTGACCCTACGATTGGAAGAGTTTCGCAAAATGATTATAAAAATGTGCTGAATGGTTCATGTACAGTTGTTAATGAAAATCAACTTGTTGATTTTGTTTCTATAGAAGAAGCACTAAATGATAGTAAACTAAATACGTTGGTTGAACTTAAAGATGTTCAGTTTACTGAAGCCGCAATTGGCCGTCATTATTTTGAGGAATCTAATAATGTAGGCGGAGCAACAAATTGGAATTTAACAGACAAAACCGGAAATCAAATTATCTTCAGGACTAGTAGTTTTGCAAATTTTGCAGCTGGTCCAGTTCCTACAGGAAGCGGAAAAGTACGAGGAATACTAACAAAATATGGCTCAGATTATCAATTAATGGCGAGATACGAAAGTGATCTTGTAATGGATGGAAAAAGAAGTGTTCCGTTGTTTTCTGAAGATTTTCAATCGGTAAAAAACAATGTAAATTTTGCTCTTCCCGGCTGGAGTAATGTAGTAGAAAAAGGAACTAAATTATGGAAGAGTATGCTATATTCGGGAAATGGTTATGCTGAATTCAATACTACAAGTACAACTGCTGCCCAAAATATTGTATGGTTAATTTCGCCAAAAATTAATTTAGACAATTATACGAATGCTGTGTTATCGTTTAGAAATGCCCAACATGATTTAAAAGTTGATTCACCATTAAATACTTTAGAAGTTTATATCTCAACAAATTTTGATGGTTCGAATGTCTCAAAAGCAAACTGGACAAAGCTAAATGCAAAAATGGCAAATCTATCTACACCTACACGCCAGTTTATAACTTCCGGAGGTATTGATTTATCATCATATAAAGGAAACATAAATATTGCCTTTAAGTATATCGGTTCAGGAAAAGACAAAACATTAAACGGTGCTTTTATGGTTGATGATGTAAGGATTTTTGGAGAAAAATAGCTACAACTTTTTTGATAGTCAAAATAAAACATTGGTTTTTAGGTAATTATTTAAAAATAAATACTTTTTGAACCCAATACTATTGATTTTTAAAGGAATTTTGTATTTTGGTCATCCCAAATCGATATAAATACCATGAAAAAAATCTACTTATTGGCCATCCTAATGATGGTATTCCCATGTTTGTTGCATAGTCAGGACACTCCGCCAGTGAAGCTAAAGCAAATCAATATTGTAAAAACAAATTATCAGAATTATAAAGATGGTGAAATTGTAAACAAAACAATTGCATTTGCTGATGGGAAAATCCAAACAATCACAACTTCTGATGTTATCCAGAAATTCTTCTACAATAAAAATGGATTACTGGATATGACTGTAAAAGAAAAAATTGGAAGCGACTGGAAAGAAGTCACTAATTACACTTATGATGCAGATAATAATATTATAAAATTTGTAAATAAATACCATGAAGGGAATGATTATATTACTAAAACAGTAAGTTTTGTATATGAAGGTGCCCGAATAAAAGCAACAACTAAAAAAAGTACCAATCACCAAAATCTGGTTGATGATATCGAATACATAGTTGAAAACGGAATCATTGTAAGACGTACATCACGAGATAGAAACAAAGCCATTATTGGAAAAATAGAATATGTTTATGTAAATGATAATGTTGCAAAACATAAAGGTCTGGTTGGAGACAAAATTTCTAAAACATTTACTTACGACGATAAAAAATCGGTAGATCAATTAATTGTTCAGAATCTGTTTGGAGATAATTATAAAATAATTGTTCCAATGATTTCTTATCATGAAGACGAATTTAGTTTTGAAACAATTTCGTATAATAATGAAGTTAATTTCAGCCCGTCGTCAACAGCATTGGTTGCAATAAGCAGAAAATACAAATACAATAAATTGAATTTCCCTATTTCCTGTTCTCAAATAGAAGAAAACGGAATTGTAAAAACAGAGAAAACTTTTATTTACGAATAATTTTTTTTCCCTTTTTTTGAACCCATTTAAAAGTTAAGCTTCTTAATTTTTAAATGGGTTTTTGTTTACATTATCCAAATATCATAAATAGTACTTAAAATATAAATTCTGTAAGTGTAATAGCTTACAAATCATTAAATTTGCATCTTATTCAAAGATATGTTAGAAAAAGAAGTTATAAATTTTGAGCGAACAGCCATTGTTGGTATTGTAACTCAAAACCAAAGTGAAGAAAAACTTAACGAATATTTAGACGAATTAGAGTTTTTGACCTTTACCGCAGGAGGTGAAGTGATTAAGCGCTTTTCGCAAAAAATGGAACGTCCCAATCCTAAGACTTTTGTAGGGACAGGAAAAATAGATGAAATCAATCTTTTTGTAAAAGAGAATAATATTTCGACCCTGATTTTTGATGATGAATTGTCACCATCCCAACAAAAGAACATTTCAAGGATTATTGATTGTAAAATTCTGGACAGAACCAATTTGATTCTGGATATTTTTGCACAAAGAGCCGAAACTTCTTATGCAAGAACACAGGTTGAACTGGCACAATGTATTTATTTATTACCAAGACTTTCCGGGTTATGGACGCACTTAGAACGTCAGAAAGGTGGTATTGGTATGCGTGGTCCCGGTGAAACAGAGATTGAGACCGACAGACGTATTGTACGTGACAGGATTTCGTTATTGAAAGATAAAATCAAAACAATCGACAAACAAATGAGTGTCCAGCGTAGTAATCGTGGTGCGATGGTACGTGTGGCACTCGTGGGTTATACCAATGTTGGAAAATCGACTTTGATGAATGCGATTGGTAAAAGCGATGTTTTTGTAGAGAATAAATTATTTGCAACTCTTGATACAACAGTTAGAAAAGTGGTGATTAAAAATTTGCCATTTTTACTTTCTGACACAGTAGGTTTTATTAGAAAACTACCAACTCAATTGGTAGACTCTTTTAAAAGTACACTTGATGAGGTTCGCGAAGCAGATCTGCTTTTGCACGTTGTAGATATTTCTCACCCTGATTTTGAAGATCATATTGAATCTGTAAATCAAACCTTGTTAGATATCAAAAGTAATGACAAACCAACAATTATGGTTTTTAATAAAATTGACGCCTATAAACACCTGACAATAGAGGAAGATGACCTGATTACTGAAAAAACCAGAAGACATTATACACTAGACGAATGGAAACAAACCTGGATGAGTAATGTTGGTCAGAATAATGCTTTATTTATCTCTGCTACTAATAAAGAAAATTTTGAGGAGTTTAGAGAAACTGTATACGAAGCTGTGCGTCAGATTCATATCACGAGATTTCCGTATAATAAATTCCTGTATCCGGATTATAAGGATGCTGTTGAAAAGGAAGAAGAATAAAAATACAAAGCGCTCCGGTTGGAGCGCTTTTTTTATATCAACAAGCTGAGTAAGTATTTTGTAATTTTGAAAAAAGCCTATTGTGATGCTTCTGATTAAGGATTAAAATCCAAAATTAATTCCTAAACCAAATACTTCTCTGGTTTGAAATCCCTGAAAAGCATTGTCATCATAAATAGCCTGAAAAGCTAAATTGGCTGATAGATATTTATTTACTTTCATGATAATATTCAAAGAATAATTGATATCTACATTTTGAGGATCTTCTAAATAGTTAGAATATAAATTTAAAGTATTCTCAGCTGTTACATTGGTCATTATGGCGAGTTTGTAATAAACAGAAGCATAAAAACCAAGTTCATATCGAATGGTTTTGTTTGCGTCTACACCAAAATAATCTCCATCTACATAAGGCAAACCTGTTCCTCTGTCAATTCCGGATGTGTAAGAACCATCAACAAAAGTGAATTTTGAAGTTAATGGTGCAAAGTTAATTTTTAGATTTTCATCTTTTGACCAATAAAGACCGGGACCTGTGGTTAAATAACCCGGAGACATAAACTGGGTATTCTCTGTTCGGATTTCTTTGCCATTTTCATCCTTTCCATATAAATAACCGGTAGAAAATTGCGTTCTGAAATTCAAGAAGAAAGAGTAATACCATTCACCAAAAGCTCTTTTTCCTACAATCGAATTAAATTCTAAACGGTCATCTGTCTTTTTTTCGAAATCTGCCGTTTTAGTTTGTAAAAGACCGTAAGAGGCCAGTATTTTATTATCCCAGGTAATATCGTCTTTTTTGTAATTGAAATCGTAATTGATTCCTAAGGTTCCTGAGAAACTATCTTCACCTCCGGCAATCCAGTTATTGAAGCTTGACTGATTTAATAAAAGTGATACGGTTCCCTTTGCTTTCCATCCTTCATCTTCTATAGTGTCATTGATTTTTTGGACTGCTTTTTCTGTATTTTGAACTAATTCTTTTTCTGAATTTTGGGCTTGAACAAAAGCAATATTTGCTAAAACAAAGAGTAGTATAAATAGCTTTCTCATGGTGTTTAGTTTAAGTGTATGTTAACAAATATACTAAAAACCGTTAGATTATGTAGGATTTATTGGGTATTAAAGTGCCTTATTTCTTAGATTCTTTGTATAAAGGTACAGCAGAACAAGCTTCTCCGTACATAATGCTTCTTGCGTATGGCTGTAAGTAAGTTGTGGCCAGGATATAAGCGCGCATAGGAACAGGTTTTTTTGAGCAGCCTTTTACAATTACCGGTTTATTCTGGTAAGCAGAATAATCAATGGCAGGTAAAATTTCTTCATATAAACTTGCGTCCAAATCTTCTATTGTTCCGTTTACAACTTTTTTGGCAAATGGAGCCAGTTGTACTGCTACCAGAATTAAAGCCCAGGCCGGAATTATAGCATCTGTACTACAATGAACAGCCACATATTGATCTTGATATTGAGACCAATCGTGATTTTTAAGGTGTTCTCTAAAGTCTTTTTCTTTTAATAAAAATCCTTCAAGAAGCCATTGCGAAATGTCAATTTGCACACGCATTCCTTTTGGATAATAATCCTCAAGATCAAAAACTTCTAAGGCACTATTGGCAACTTTATTGATGATTTCTTCCATAAGAAATTTAGTTAAGTTTTCAGGTTTCAAGTTCAGCAACGTGAAACTTGAAACCTGAAATTTTGAAACATTTTTTAAAGCATTCCTAATTCTAATTTTGCTTCTTCGCTCATTAAATCTTTGCTCCATGGCGGATCGAAAGTAATTTCAACATCAACATCTTTAATGTTTTCGATTGTTTTTACTTTCTCTTCTACTTCTCTCGGTAAACTTTCTGCAACCGGACAGTTTGGAGATGTTAATGTCATTAAGATTTTTACTTCGTAATCTGTGTTAACCATTACATCGTAAATTAATCCCAATTCATAAATATCTACAGGAATTTCAGGATCGTAAATGCCTTTTAAAACTTTTACGATTGATTCTCCTAATTCATTTGTGTCAATTTCTTGTTCCATAATTTTTGTTTGGTATTTTCACCATTAAGATATTAAGAGAAATTAAGCTTTACTGCTGTGGTAAAAAGTAAGCTTAATTTTCTTCTATTTAGTAAAGAAATTAAGTTAACTCTTTATGAAGCTTAATCTTAAGGTTTAATTTTTTTAGTTGTTTTTTGCATTAAATGCCAAAGCATACATTTTGATATTTTTAATCATTGATACCAAGCCGTTTGCACGAGTGGCTGATAAATGCTCTTTTAAGCCTATTTCGTCAATGAAATCAGTATCAGCATTTATGATGTCAGCTGCTTTTTGGTTGGAAAATGCACGAATCAAAATGGCGATAATTCCTTTGGTTAAAATCGCATCGCTATCTGCAGTAAAAACAATTTTATCGTCTTTTTGTTCACCATGCAGCCAGACTTTTGACTGACATCCTTTAATTAAATTCTCGTCAGTTTTATATTCTTCATTGATCAACGGAAGACTTTTTCCTAATTCGATGATGTACTCGTAACGTTGCATCCAATCATCAAACATTGAGAATTCGTCAATTATTTCGTTTTGTATCTCTTTTATTGTCATAATTATTCTTTAACAAAATCCGTAAGCAAATTTACCAATTTTTCGATTTTCTTTGGAGGAAACCCATTGTCGAAACCTTGTGTTTCGTAAGTTTTGCCATTAGTTGTTATTTTTAAATTTCCAATTGCAGCGCCATCATAAAAACGTTTTTCGGTTGGCCCTTTTAGGGCAGACAGACTGTCTAAGTTTACTTTAGAAAACTCAGCTACAATTTTATTCCATTTTGCCGCATCTATTTTATTTTTTACGGCTTCCTCATTTCTGCCATTTGTGACAGAGACAGATTCATTTTCAACAAGGATTTTTTTATAATATCCTCTAGAAAGAGCAGAGTATTCTATTTGAGTTGATTTCATGTCTGCTTTTTTTTGGCTACAACATCCAGTTGCTATAAAAACAGTTAAAAGTAATAATGATACTATTCGCATATATTTAATTTTTTAGCTTAACATTGTTTGTGCTTTTTTAACAGCATCTACCATTTGATCAATTTCTTCTTTAGTATTATAAAATGAGAAAGAAGCACGAATGGTTCCCGGAATACAAAAGAAAGTCATAATAGGCTGCGCACAATGATGTCCTGTACGAACAGCAATTCCTAATTTATCTATAATTGAACCAATATCATACGGGTGAACTCCATCAATATTAAACGAAACGACAGAAGCTTTATTTTTTCCGGTTCCATAAATTCGCAAACCTTCAATTTCTAATAAACGTTTTGTAGCATACTCTAAAAGTTCGTTTTCGTATTGCTGGATATTTTGGAAACCAACACCATTCAAATAATCAATAGCTGTTCCTAAAACAATTCCGCCTGCGATATTTGGAGTTCCTGCCTCAAATTTATGAGGAAGATCAGCATACGTTGTTTTCTCAAAAGTCACTTCTTTGATCATTTCGCCACCGCCCTGATAAGGAGGTAGTTTATTTAACCATTCTTCTTTTCCGTATAAAATTCCGGTTCCGGTTGGACCGCACATTTTATGTCCTGAAAAAGCATAAAAATCACAATCTAAATCCTGAACATCCGGTTTTAAGTGCGGAACAGCCTGAGCGCCATCAATTAAAACAGCGGCGCCAACAGCGTGTGCTTTTGCAATAATGTCTTTAACCGGATTAATGATTCCTAACGCGTTCGAAATATGATTTACGGTTACGACTTTGGTTTTTTCTGATAACAAGGCATCAAAGGCTTCCATCATCAATTCGCCGTCTTCGTTTATCGGAATAACTTTTAAAGCAGCTCCGGTTTTCTCGCATAACATTTGCCACGGCACAATATTACTATGATGTTCTAAAGACGAAACAATAACTTCATCACCCGGTTTTAAAATCGAAGCAAAACCGTTCGTTACTAAATTGATTCCGAATGTTGTTCCCGAAGTAAACAATACTTCGTGAGCAAACTTAGCATTAATATGTTGTTGTACTTTACCACGAGAAACTTCGTAAGCATCAGTAGCTAATTGGCTTAATGTGTGAACACCTCTGTGAATATTGGCGTTTATTTCCTGATAATATTTCGCTTCGGCATCGATCACAATCTGTGGTTTTTGTGAAGTCGCTCCGTTGTCGAAATATACCAATGGTTTTCCGTTTACTTTTTGCGAAAGGATCGGAAATTCAGCTCTTATTTTTTGGATATCTAGCATGTCTTATTTAGAAAAATTCTATTTACAAAAGTACTAAAACTAAATTTGTTTCTACGGCAATTCGATAATTTCCTTTTATAGCGCCATCAACAATAATTAAAATGTCAATTATGTAATTTTTAATTCTATTTACCCAATATTATGAATTGTATTTCTAATTTGAGTAGTAATATCGTGAGCATAAATTAATTATATTGCAATAAAAATAGTTGTATTATTTATGAAAAAATTTCTAAAATTACTCGTTCTGGTTTTGGTTCTTGCCTTTTTATACTTCGGATTTACAACCTACCCAAAACTGGATTTGATTTCTGGGTTTTCTGCTAAAAGTATAGCTTCAGGCCATTTTATTGATAATCGATCCAAAGAGCTAATCGAAAAAACAGACAATGATATCGACATGATTGATTTGGCAACGAATTCAATTAATGATACCGGGAAATTTGCGACTTCCGCAGTTTATGGACTAAAAGAGAGAAAAGCTATTTATAGGGAAGGTTTAGGAGCAACTTTAATCAATGATGATTTTGATGTTTCAAAACCGTATTTGCTTCCAAAAAGAACCAAATTGGTTAATAATCTTTCTTTTCCTTATGGGAATAATGAACCAAAAGACACCGTGTTTTCAAATGTTGATTATTCTAAATTGAAGAATGCTGTTGAAAATGCATTTGATAAAAATGACGTAAAAACAAAACGCACAAGAGCTGTTGTGGTTTTATATAAAGACAAATTGATCGCTGAAAAATATGATACAGGTTTTAATAAAGACAGTAAAATTCTGGGATGGTCGATGACAAAAAGCATTACAAGTTCCGCTTTTGGAGTTCTGGCCAAACAAGGAAAAATTGACATTTATAAACCGGCTCCGGTTGCAGAATGGCAAAATGATGATCGCAAAATTATTACGATAAACGATTTGCTTCATATGAATTCTGGTTTAGAGTGGGAAGAGAATTACAGCACGATTTGTGATGCCACAAAAATGCTCTTTCAGGCCGAGGATATGGGGAAAGTACAGCTCGATAAACCAGCCCAATTTAAACCAAACACACATTGGAATTACTCTTCCGGTACAACGAACTTATTATCTCTAATTTTAAGAAGACAATTTAAAACCCAACAGGAATATCTTGATTTTTGGTACGGTGCCGTAATTGACAAAATCGGGATGAATTCGATGATTGTCGAACAAGATATGTCGGGAACTTTCGTAGGTTCATCTTACGGATGGGCAACTCCCAGAGACTGGTCAAAGTTTGGATTGTTATATCTTCGAAAAGGAAACTGGAACGGCGAGCAAATTCTAGATGAAAGCTGGGTAAAATATACCGCAACACCAACGAATACTTCAAACGGAAGATATGGAGCACAATTTTGGTTAAATGCAGGAGGGAAATTCCCTGATGTACCTCGCGATATGTTTTATTGCAGTGGTTACCAAGGTCAAATGGTTGCGATTATTCCGTCACTTGATATGGTTATTGTGAGAATGGGAGTGAGAGAAGGCGATAAAGGTTTTGATTTTAATGGGTTTTTCAAAGAGGTTATTGAGAGTGTCAGAAAATAAGTTGTTTTCCTGCAAGGTTTCCAAAATCTTGTAGGTATTATGTTTACGCCTCGATACCTACAAGGTTTTGGAAACCTTGCAGTATAGCATAAAAAAACCGATAAGCTTTATTAAAGATTATCGGTTTTTAATTTTATAAATAGAATTTTCTACAAATCAAATCCTAAATTCACACCCAATTTCATGGCAATAATTTTAGTAATTCTTTGTTTTAATTCTGGTATTTTTATGCTTTCGATTACGGCATTTGAGAATGCGTACATCAATAAAGCTTTAGCTTCTTTTTTAGGAATACCACGAGACTGCATGTAGAACATAGCAGTTTCATCAAGCTGACCAACAGTACAACCGTGAGAACATTTTACGTCATCAGCAAAAATTTCTAATTGTGGTTTTGCGTTGATAGTTGCTTTGTCGCTCAATAAAATATTGTTGCTTTTTTGGAAAGCATTTGTTTTTTGAGCTTCTTTTTCTACCAAAACTTTTCCGTTGAAAACTCCAGTCGAGCGATCTGAGAAAATCCCTTTATAATCCTGGAAACTTTCGCAGTTTGGTGTTGCATGATTTACCAGAGTATAATGATCAACGTGTTGTTTTTCTCCAATAATCGTGATTCCGTTTAGTGTACTTGTCAATCTTTCTCCAAAATGATAAAAGTTCAGATTGTTACGAGTCAGATTTCCTCCAAAAGAGAATGTATGTACATAAACATGACTTTCTTGTTGTTGTGAAACGTAAGTGTTGTCAATTAAGTTTGCTTCAAGATTGTCATTTTGAATTTTGTAGTGATCTACAATCGCACGTTTTTGAGCAAAAATCTCCGTAACTGAATTAGTTAAAACTGGATTCTCATTCAAACTTTGGTGACGTTCGATAATTTGAACATGTGAATTCTCCCCCACAATAATCAAATTTCTTGGCTGAACTAACAAAGCAGATTCGTTTCCTGTTGAAAAATACATGATTTCAATAGGTTTGTCAGCAACTTTCTTTTGCGGAATATTAATAAAAGCACCTTCACTTGCAAAAGCAGTGTTCAACGAAGTCAGACTCTCGTCCTTACTTGCAATTTGATTGAAGTAAGTATCAATAACCATTTTATATTTTGGTTTAGTCAATGCCGAAGACATCAAGCAAACATCGATTCCATCATGCGTAGTAGAAGACAAATGCGAACTGAAAACACCATCGATAAACACTAATTTATAAGTGTCAATTTCATGTAAAAAGTATTTTTTCACATGATTAAATTCGATTGCATTTTCTTCTTTTGGAAAAACCGTAAAGTCATTTTTTAAGATGGCATTTAGGGATGTATATTTCCAGGCTTCTTCTTTTTTGGTTGGGAACCCTTTATTTTCGAAGTTTTTTAAGGCATTTGTGCGAATGTCATGTAAATCTGAATGTACATCGACACGCTCTTCAAAAGCCATAAAAGACGATACTAATTTTTCTTTTAAATCCATTTTCTTAGTTATGAGTTATGAGTTATAAGTTATAAGTTTTGTAAACTGTAACTGTAACTGTAAACTAGTTTTCTGCTTTAATCCAGTCGTATCCTTTTTCTTCCAGTTCGTAAGCCAATTCTTTTCCTCCAGATTTTACGATTCTTCCGTTGTAAAGAACGTGAACGAAATCCGGAACGATATAATCTAACAAACGTTGGTAGTGTGTGATCACTATAATTGCGTTTTTCTCGCTTTTTAATTTGTTCACTCCGTTAGCCACAATTCTCAATGCATCGATGTCAAGACCAGAATCGGTTTCGTCAAGGATTGCCAATTTTGGTTCTAACATTGCCATCTGGAAAATCTCATTTCTTTTTTTCTCTCCTCCGGAAAAACCTTCGTTTAAAGAACGAGATAAAAATTTACGGTCGATTTCTAATAATTCAGACTTCTCGCGAATAACTTTCAGCATTTCGTTGGCCGGCATTTCTTCCTGACCGTTTGCTTTACGAGTTTCATTGATAGCAGTTTTCATGAAGTTAGTAACGCTAACTCCCGGAATTTCTACAGGATATTGAAACGAAAGGAAAACTCCTTTGTGCGCTCTTTCTTCCGGAGCAAGATCAGCAAGATCTTCTCCGTCAAGGAAAACTTGTCCGTCAGTAACCTCATAGTTTTCGTTTCCGGCAATTACAGCCGAAAGTGTACTTTTTCCGGAACCGTTTGGCCCCATAATCGCGTGTACTTCGCCAGCTTTAACTTCTATATTAATTCCTTTCAGGATTTCTTTATCACCAATTGAGGCGTGAAGGTTTTGTATTGATAACATTGTTTTTTTTATTTTATATAAATGTCAATTCTATTTTTGTTGTTTGGTTTAGGATGTTGGCATTAAAATGCGCGTGTCCTAAATATTCCATGCCTAAATAATCGGCTGTTTTTTTGAATGGGATGTAAAAACTTTCTTCGATTTCATTATCGTGTGAATTTGAGATCACGCCAATTTTCTTTCCTCTAAGCTTTCGTCCGGTTTCTTTTTCAATTCGAATTAAATCCGAAAAACGATCAAAGAAAACCTTCATTATTCCACTCATATTATACCAATATATTGGCGTTGCAAAAATTAAAGTGTCATAATTTTCGATGATACCTTTAATTAAAGGAAAAAAATCATCTTCTCTGTTTTTGCTTTCGTAATCATAATAGGAAATATTAAAATCACTCAAATTAATTACCTCAATTCCGTGTTCTTTAGAAATCCCGTCTACAATTTTTGTTGTGTTTCCGTTTTTTCTGGAAGAACCTAATATGATAACTTTTTTGTTTTCCATCTTTCAATTATCCAACAGAACCTTCTAAAGAAATCTCTAATAATTTTTGAGCTTCAACAGCAAATTCCATTGGCAATTTGTTCAATACATCTTTACTGAAACCATTTACAATTAAGGCAATCGCTTTTTCTGTCGGAATACCTCTCTGGTTGCAATAAAAGACCTGATCTTCTCCAATTTTACTTGTAGTTGCTTCGTGCTCGATTTTTGCCGATGGATTTTTACTTTCGATATAAGGGAAAGTATGCGCTCCGCAATTGTTCCCCATTAAAAGAGAATCACATTGCGAAAAGTTTCTTGCATTCTCAGCTCTAGGGCTAATCTGCACTAATCCACGGTAACTGTTTTGTGATTTACCAGCCGAAATACCTTTAGAAATAATAGTCGATTTAGTGTTTTTTCCTAAATGAATCATTTTAGTTCCTGTATCGGCTTGTTGGTAATTATTGGTAACGGCGATTGAATAAAATTCTCCTACCGAATTGTCTCCTTTTAGTACACAAGAAGGGTATTTCCAGGTTACAGCTGAACCTGTTTCTACTTGTGTCCATGAAATTTTAGCGTTTGTTTCGCATAAACCTCTTTTGGTTACGAAATTATAAACTCCACCTTTTCCTTCTTTGTTTCCAGGAAACCAGTTTTGAACAGTAGAATATTTAATTTCTGCATCATCCAACGCAATCAATTCAACCACAGCGGCGTGCAATTGATTTTCGTCACGGCTTGGTGCGGTGCAACCTTCAAGATACGAAACGTAACTTCCTGCATCTGCGATAACAAGAGTTCTTTCAAATTGTCCTGTTCCTGCCTGATTGATTCTGAAATAAGTTGAAAGTTCCATTGGGCAGCGAACGCCTTTAGGAATATAACAGAAACTTCCGTCAGAGAAAACCGCTGAGTTTAATGCTGCGTAGAAGTTGTCTTTTTGAGGGACAACAGTTCCTAAATATTTTTTTACCAATTCCGGATGCTCTTTAATAGCTTCAGAAATTGGACAAAAGATAATTCCTTTTTCTCCTAATGTTTTCTTGAAAGTCGTAGCCACAGAAACAGAATCGACCACAATATCCATAGCGACATTGTTCATCATTTTCTGCTCATCGACAGAGATTCCTAACTTTTTGTACATTTCTAAAAGTTCCGGATCAACATCGTCCAAAGTTTTATTTGGATCTACCTGTTTTGGAGCTGAATAGTAAGAAATGGCTTGAAAATCAGGTTTTTCGTAACGAACATTTGCCCATTCCGGTTCAATCATTTCTTTCCAGGCACGAAAAGCTTCGATGCGCCATTCGGTCATCCATTCCGGCTCTTCTTTTTTAAGAGAAATAGCTCTTACGATATCCTCGTTTAAGCCAATAGGGAAAGTTTCAGACTCTATATTGGTATAAAATCCGTACTCATATTCTTTTGTTTCCAGTTCGATTTTTAAATCGTCTTCGGTGTATTTGCTCATTTTTGATGTAAAGATTTAAAGGGTAATTTTTTAAAAATTTAAAAGAATTACGCTTTATTAGTCTTGTTATTCTTTATAAATTTATAGTGAGAATGATTCTCCGCAACCACAAGTTCTGCTTGCATTTGGATTATTGAATACAAATCCTTTTCCGTTTAATCCTCCTGAAAATTCCAGAGTAGTACCGGCTAAATAAAGAAATGATTTTTTTTCAACTGCAATTGTTATGTCGTTGTCTACAAATATTTTATCGTCGTCGCCTTTGGTTTTATCAAATTTTAAATCATATGACAAACCAGAGCATCCACCGCTTTTCACACCTACGCGTACGTAATCATGAGCGGCATCAAAACCGTCGTCACTCATCAAGTCGATGATTTTCTTTTTGGCTGTATCAGAAACTTTTATCATTGTATTTATGGTATTTGTCTTTTCTGTTCATTGATGACTGAATTAAAATGGTAATGAAATTATTACATTTTAAAGTACTGTCTGTCAATGTTGAAATGAAATTATCCGCAAAGATACGACTTAAAAACCTTTTTCCATAACGCTTCACATTATTATAACAAATGTTAAAATAGATAATAGTTATTTTAAAATTTTGGTTGCTGTTTATTTTATTTTCTATTGCTATTAAAAATGGAAAAATAGCTAATTTTATTCTTTTAAATTTATAGATATTTTAAAAAGAATCTATTTTTTTAAGTTTTAAATTAAATATTTTTATCACAACGAAATTGTATTTGTTAGATTTGTTTTTCATTAGAAATGTATACTTATGAAACTTTATCCAATAGAATCCGGTAATTTTAAACTAGACGGAGGTGCCATGTTTGGTGTTGTGCCAAAAACAATCTGGAACAAGACTAATCCGGCAGACAGTAATAATTTGATTGATATTGCTGCACGTTGTTTACTTATAGAAGATGGAAACCGTTTGATCTTGATTGATACCGGAATGGGAGATAAACAATCTGAAAAGTTTTTTGGATATTATTCGCTTTGGGGCTCACATTCAATAGATAAATCACTGGCCAAATATGGTTTTCACAGAGATGATATTACAGATGTTTTTATGACTCATTTGCACTTTGACCATTGTGGAGGAAGTGTTCAATGGAATTCGGGCAAAACCGGATACGAGCCTGCGTTTAAAAATGCAAAATATTGGAGCAACGAAAGTCATTGGGATTGGGCAACAAAACCTAATCCGCGTGAAAAAGCTTCTTTTCTTTCGGAGAATATTTTACCGATGCAGGAAAGCGGACAACTGAATTTTATAAAACGTCCGGAAACCGATTATGGATTTTCTGAAGAATTGAATTTTGGAATTTATTATGTTGACGGACATACCGAAAAACAAATGATTCCACATATTCAATACAATAATAAAACGATAGTTTTTTGTGCCGATCTATTAGCGACAGCGGGACATATTCCGTTACCTTATGTAATGGGTTATGATACAAGACCATTATTAACAATGCCTGAAAAAGCAAAATTTTTAAACGCTGCCGCAGACCATAATCATTATTTGTTTTTGGAGCATGATGCACATAATCAGCTTATAACAGTTGAGCATACTGAAAAGGGGGTTCGGTTAAAAGAGGTTTTTACTTGTGAGGACATACTTTGATTTGTAAATAAAAGCTTTCTTTTATTGTAAAAACACACTTAAATTGCTGCAAATAAATCATAACACAGTGTTAACAGTTAGTTTTTTGTAACAAAAAAGCATAATTTAGTCGCAACTTTTAACTTTATATTTAAAACAGGTTCATGAATCATATTAAACTAAATACTTTATCTGCTTTTGCATTACTTGTTCTGGCAGGTTGCGGCGCTAGTGCGCAAGCGCAAGTTTCAACTTCTAAAGAATTTATTACAGCACCATTAGCAGTAGTAAAAAAAGCACCAGTTAGTGAAAATGAATTAAAAAGATGGAGCCATCTTGATTTAGTAAAAGATTCTATTCCAGGAATGAGTGTTGACAAAGCTTACGCCGAATTATTGCAAGGTAAAACAGGTAAAAAAGTTATTGTTGGTATTGTAGATTCTGGTGTAGATATTGAGCACGAAGATCTAAAAGGAATGATCTGGACAAATCCTAAAGAAATTGCAGGTAACGGAATCGATGATGATAAAAACGGTTTTATCGATGATGTTCACGGATGGAATTTTCTTGGAGATGTGGTACATGAAAATCTTGAAATGACCCGTATCATTAAAAAGAAAGATGATGGAACTGCCGAATATAAAAATGCTCTGGCACAATATGAAGAAAAATATAAAAAAGCTTTAGAAGATAAACAGCAGGTTGATTTTCTGCTGGATGTACATAGTACTATTAAAAAAGAGTTAAATAAAACAACATATAAACTTGAAGATTTAAGCACAATTACTTCAACAGACCCAAAAGTTACCAGAAGTAAAATGATAATGACTCAGATTTTTGGTAATGCAGGACCAACTTTTGATCCTGAAGCAGAATTGGAAGATTACAGAGAGTCAGTTTATGATCAGCTAAATTATAATTTAAATAAAGAATTAGACGGAAGAAAATCGTTAGGAGATAATCCTGACGACATCAAAAATAACCATTACGGAAATAATATCGTTTTTGGACCGGACAAGGAAAAAGCACTTCACGGAACACACGTTGCCGGGATTATTGCTCAGGTTCGTGGCAATAATTTAGGTGGAGACGGAATTTCAAATAATGTTGAGATCTTGACAGTAAGAGCTGTTCCTGACGGAGATGAATATGATAAAGATATTGCTTTGGCAATTCGTTATGCAGTAGACAACGGAGCAAAAGTAATCAACGGAAGTTTCGGAAAAAGTTTTTCGCCTCACAAACAATGGGTATATGATGCGATAAAATATGCCGCTAAAAAAGATGTTTTAATTGTTCATGCTGCAGGAAATGACGGGTATAATATAGATGAAACAAAAAACATCAACTATCCAAATGATTCTCAGGACAATATTAAAGAGTTTGCAGACAACGTAATTACAATTGGTGCGATTAATAAACAATATGGAGAAAATGTAGTTGCAGGATTTTCAAACTTTGGAAAAATAAATGTAGACGTTTTTGCTCCAGGAGAAGAGATTTATGCAACAGTTCCAAACAATAAGTACAAGTACTTACAGGGAACATCAATGGCATCTCCAAATGCTGCAGGAGTTGCTGCTTTAATCCGTTCTTATTATCCAAAATTAAAAGCTTCTCAGGTAAAACATATTTTGATGGATTCAGGAGTTTTACTTCCTTCAATGGTAGTTTTGGGAGAAAACCCAAATCCTGAGCAAAAACCGGTAGCGGTTTCATCATCTGAATCATCTAAAACAGCCAAAATGGTAAATGCTTATAATGCATTGCTGATGGCTGAAAAAATGTCAAAAAAATAAGAATAAAACACACTAATCCAATGGAAGAGTAACCGCTCTTCCATTTTTTTATTTAAATGAATATGCATAAAATTATTTTACTAACGGTTTTAAGTTTTGGTTTAAACTCCGCTTTTGGACAAAGTGCTCCTTATTGGCAACAGCATGCCGACTATAAAATGGAGGTAGCAATGGACGTTAAGAATTATCAGTATAAAGGAAAACAAGAACTGGTATATACAAATAATTCTCCGGATACATTAAAAAAAGTATTCTATCACTTATATCCAAATGCTTTTCAGCCCGGAAGTGAGATGGATGCGCGTTTGCATTCGATAAAAGATCCTGACGGAAGAATGGTGAGCAAAGTAAAAGGAGCAGACGGTAAAGATGTAAAACAAAGCCGAATTGAAACATTAAAACCAAACGAAGTAGGGTTTTTAAAAATTACCAATTTCAAACAAGATGGTGTAACAGCTCAAACCAAAACTTCCGGAACTATTTTGGAAGTAACTTTAGCCAAGCCAATCTTACCAAATTCTAAAACAACTTTTACCCTGGATTTTGACGGACAAGTTCCGGTACAAATTCGTCGTTCAGGAAGAAATAATTCTGAAGGAATTGAACTTTCTATGTCGCAATGGTATCCAAAGCTTGCCGAATTTGATTTCGAAGGATGGCATGCAGACCCATATATAGCTAGAGAATTTCACGGTGTTTGGGGTAATTTTGATGTAAAAATTACAATCGATAAAGAATACACAATTGGAGGTTCCGGATATCTTCAGGATAAAAATTCAATAGGTCACGGTTATGAAGATGCCGGTGTAACAGTTACATATCCTAAAAAAACAAAAACGCTTACGTGGCATTTTATTGCGCCAAATGTTCATGATTTTACCTGGGCAGCAGACAAGGAGTATGCACATGATATTGTAAAAGGACCAAATGATGTTGATTTGCATTTCTTTTATAAAAACACTCCAAAAGTTGCCGAAAACTGGAAACAATTAGAGCCTTTAATGGTGAAAGTAATGGACTTTTATAATCATAAAGTTGGGGCCTATCCATACAAACAATATTCTTTTATTCAGGGTGGTGATGGTGGAATGGAATATGCAATGTGTACCCTAATTTTAGGAAACGGGACTCTTAAAGGAATTTTAGGAACAGCAACACACGAATTAGGTCACTCCTGGTTTCAGCATATTCTGGCGTCTAACGAATCAAAACATCCGTGGATGGATGAAGGTTTTACGACGTATATTGAAGATAGCGCCTTAAACGAATTAGAAGGCGATAAAAAAGTTGCAAACCCTTTTCAGGATAACTATAACGCATATTACAGTTTAGTGAATTCCGGAAAAGAACAACCACAAACAACTCACGGTGATCGCTATGATGAGAACAAACCTTACAGTATTTCTTCTTATGTAAAAGGAAGTATCTTTCTGTCTCAACTAGTTTATGTAATCGGACAGGAAAATTTAGATGCGACTTTAAAAAGATATTACAATGATTTTAAATTTAAGCATCCAACTCCAAATGATATTAAAAGAACGGCAGAAAGAGTTTCAGGAGCTGAATTAGACTGGTATTTGATTGATTGGGCAGAGACAACAAACACAATTGATTACGGAATTAAGAGCGTTGCAGATAATGCAGGAAAAACAACCGTTACTTTAGAAAGAATTGGCAGAATGCCAATGCCAATTGATTTAACAGTACAATATACTGATGGAACTTCTGAGAGTTTTTACATTCCATTGAGAATGATGAATTTCATTAAACCAAATCCAAACCCGAACGTAAAAAGAACTGTTTTAGAAGATTGGGCCTGGGCGCAATCTAACTATAGTTTTACAATCGATAAAAATAAAGGAGCAATCAAAAAAATCACCATCGATCCAAGCGGATTAATGGCTGATATAAAAGCTGCTAATAATGTTTTTGAAGTGAAATAAAATTAAAAAGTATATTTAAAAGCCAAAGTTAGTTTATTGTAAGCTTTGGCTTTTGCTTTTAAAATAAATAAATACAATTGAGACCAAAGTCATTTCTGAGAGTTATATTGTTACTATTTATTACAGGTTTAAATGTCAATTTATTGCTTACGTTAAATTGTGATAAAGATGCGTCAACATTTGCATCAATAATATTTATAGCATAAAACCCAACAGCAAATAATAGAGACAAATCACTGTTTCGTTTAAATTGTTTTTGAGCTGAGAGTAATTGAGAATTACTTAAGTTAGCCAAATATTCTGAACTATCCTTATATCCTTTAAGTCTATTTTTATATTCGCCTCTATAGATGTTATATTTTTTTTTGTTATCAACATACAAATATACACTAGTTCCAATTGCTCCATAAACAAATGGAACTTTCCAGTATTTTTTATTGTAAATCTGACCAAGTCCTGGTAAAACTGCTGAATAGAAGCTTGCCTTAGCAGGGCGAAGAGGATCGAGAGCTTCTGTTTTCAATGAATCTTTCACTAGAGTATTATAATGATTTTGAGAATAAAGAGTGATGTTAGAAAATAAAATAAAAGCCATAAAAAATCTCATATGTAAGTTTTTTCTTTAAAAAATAAACACAAAGAAAAGTAATTAAAGATGTAAACAAGTCATTTCTAAGTTAAAATTTAGAAATGACTTGTTTTTTTATCTTGTTACTTAAAATCACAATTTAATGTATATCCATTACCAATAAATGTTCCTTTAATATTTCCACCTTCAGTTTGGTATGCCGTCCATTTTTGTCCACTTCTGTTTCTAATTGAACTGCCATATCCAGAAGGATATTGCATGCTAAATGCAAATTCAGCAAATGGATTGCTTCCACTGCCTGATTGTGAAAATCCTGCAATTGAATTAGTGACTGAAAAGGTAGTTGGACATAATATTGGTCCATAAGTTGGATGCATGTAATTAGCTGTAAATTCAGTAAAATACTTAAAAAAGGTCCTTCCAAAATCATCTTTATGCTTTTCTCTTCCTGCACGATATATTATCATAAATTTCCAGTCTCTAGAAAGAGCAGCTTGCCCTTCCTTAATTGATTCATCGCCTACATATTTTCCAGTTTCACTTTTTGAAACAGGAATTTTAAAATCAACAGATTTTCCATTAATTAATACTTCTCCTTCCGTGTTTATAATATCAGAAGTTCCATTTTCAAAAACAGTTACAACACCATATTTAGTTTGCTTTAGAAATGGTTCATATTTTTTTAATAATTCGCCATATTTGTTAGAATCTAATATCTTTAAAGAGTTTATTTCATCAGCAATGCTTTGTATACTAACAAAATTCAAATCTTTTCTGATCTCATAAATATCATTTAATCTATCAGCATGATATTTTTTCAAATCACTTAATATTACATTTTCATCATTAGATTTATTAAGTGGATAATGCTTGCTAGTGTATTTTTGTGCGGTATGTTTTTCCATTTCCATCTTCATCATTGAAATTTCATCTATTTTATCATCCATTTTTCCGAATGAAGAAAAACTAAGGATTTCAATGTTTTCATTTTTTGATTGAATATTTTCGTTGGGCACATCATCTTTACTGCAAGAAGTGAATGCTATAAAGATTATAGCAAATAAATAGGAATTTTTCATTTTTATTGATTTAATAAATTAATTTTCTTGTGATTTCTATTTGTACACAGCAAAAACCTTTTGTATTTGATTAAATGGCCTCTTTATATTAATCAAAAACATTTCTACAAATAAATAATTAAATTAAGAATATTCTTATAAATTAAAGTTTTAAATTGTTAAACTAAAATTTATTTGTAGTACATTAGCTTCAAAATAGCATGATTATGACTTTTGGAACTAAATTGCAAAGACTAAGAATTGAAAAAAAGATGACACAAAAAGAAATCTCTAATATTTTAGAAGTTTCTCAAACAATATATGGGAAATGGGAAAGTGATATTTTCTATCCTACCTATAAAAATTTAAAAAAAATTGCTGCTTTTTATATGTTGGATGTGGAGTCTTTAACTGAAGATAAGCAGAATTTAAGAGAGTGTAAAAAATCTAATTTTCTGAAAAAATGTCTAATTTAAAATCATCAAAATCAATCATCAAATTATTAAAGAAGATAGAGCATTCTGTATTTCTAATTAGAGAACAAATGGAAATTGCAGAAAAAAAGAAATAAACAGATAAATTTTTCTTTAAAAATTTATCTGTATTTTATATTGTTTTTATTTCAGTAACAACCTCTGATTTTATTTTCTTAAAAGGAAACCATTCTCTGTAGCTGGCACATCTCCATAACCATTCGATAGGACCGTAATTGTATTTAGAAAGCCACCACTTGCTGATAAATAACTGAATGATGAAAACAAAAACAGCCAGTGCAAAGTAAAACCAATAAGGCAATGTGTAGGTAACGCCGAAACCAATACCCGAGAAAACAAAAGCAGTGAGAATATTTTGAGCGATATAATTGGTCAATGTCATTTTGCCGCCAGCGCTAAAATAGCTGAAAATCGTTTTAAGTTTTCCATTAATGTATAATAGCGTAATTCCGGTTGCGATAAAAATCATTGTGCTCAAAATAAGCCAAAAATACGGATGAAAGAATTTAAGAAATTCAGCTTTGTTTTCAATAGCAAAATAAAATGCAATGCCAATTATAACAGCAATAGCGAAGCTGCTGATAAGTACATATTTCAAAGGCGTTTTCATTTCGTTCAACCGATTAAAAAAATTCAATTTCTGAAGCATAACCCCAAAAAACATACAAGCCAGCATTACAAGATGTGCAGTGATAGCATAACCGGGAGCAATAATTTGTTGATAAAAAGAAGCTACAAGATTAAATTTAAAAAAGTCCAGCCAGTTTCCTGAATAATACAACTTTAAATATTCAGGATTTGAAATAATGTCTATCCTTGCGAAATTAAAACTTTTGATATAAGCCATTACAAAAGGAATAAGAAGAACAAGAACAGCAGAAAGAATGCCTAATGTTTTTGCTGAACTTTTATGAAACAGCAATAATATAAGTCCTAAAAAGGCATAATCTTTTAAGATGTCACCAAACCAAAAAGCAGAGTGAACAAAAGCCAGAATAAAGAGCAATAGCATTCGCCAGCTAAAAAAAGCAACCGGATTTTTTCCTTTTGCCGCAACATTATTAATTAAAATAGCAAACCCATAGCCAAATAAGATGGTCAATAAAGTCCAGGATTTTCCAGCGAAAAAAAACTGATCAATCTTAGATAGTATTTCAGATAAAACACTATTGCTTTCTTTGGATACACTAATGTGCGGAAGACCTGAATAATTGCCTATAGCTACGCCTAATATAGCCCAGCCACGAAGAATATCAACAATAGCAGTTCTTTTGCCTTGTTCGATAGGATGATAAGAATTTGTCATTTGATTAACGTTTTTGTTGTGATTTGATTGATGTTTTTAAGATAAATTTGAAATTTATTTTAAAACCAAAAGTAAGAAAATTATGCAATCGTCAACAGCGTATCTAAAAAATGAACTCAAAAAAGCGTGTTATTTTAAAAGTATTTTACTTTTAAAATAACACGCTTAAATCAGAAGAGAATTCAGGTTATCCCAAATGCTCCAGCATATCTTTAGTCATCGATTCCAAATCAAAAGTATGTTTCCAGTTCCAGTCCTCTCTTGCAGAACTGTCATCAATACTTGCCGGCCAGCTGTCCGCAATTTTTTGACGGAAATCAGGATTGTAAGTAATTTCAAATTCCGGAATATGCTTTTTAATTTCATTAGCAATTTCTGTAGGGGTAAAACTCATTGCTGCTAAATTATAAGAAGAATGTATTTTGATATCCTCAGCAGGCGCCTCCATAATATTGATGGTTGCATTAATTGCATCATCCATATACATCATTGGCATTTTTGTCTCTGAAGACAAAAAGCATTCGTATTTTTTATCCGCAATAGCTTTATAAAAAATATCAACAGCATAATCTGTAGTTCCACCGCCCGGAGGAGTAGACCAGCTAATTAAACCCGGATAACGAATACTACGTACATCAACACCATAGATATTATGGTAATATTCACACCATCTTTCGCCAGCCTGTTTACTAATTCCGTAAACTGTAGAAGGTTCCATTACAGTATATTGCGGTGTGTTCTCTTTTGGAGTTGTAGGCCCAAAAACAGCAATACTTGAAGGCCAGAATATCTTCTTAATTTTTTTTGCTTTCGCCAGATTCAAAACATGAAAAAGTGAGTTCATATTTAAATCCCAGGCAAACGCAGGGTTTTTTTCGGCTGTAGCCGATAAAAGTGCCGCCATTAAATAAACATCCGTAATTTTATGTACCTCTACCAGATGTTCGATTTGATTAAAATCTAAAGCATTGACCACTTCAAACGGACCTGAATTTACAACATCAGTATTTAATTTTCGGATATCAGAAGCAATTACATTTTCTGTTCCGTATAACTTGCGAAGCTTTTGAGTCAGTTCTGTCCCAATCTGACCGCAAGCACCAATGATCAATATTTTTGGATTCATTTATTTGGGATTTAGTATTGCAAATATAACGTTTTCGCAAATAAGTATTCTTTTTAGAAACAAAAATTAAAAAATTAACAATAATAAAGTTTGTTTTTTAGATTATTCCCTATTCAAAACTTTACGCCAAATTAGAGTTTAGCCACAGATTAAAAAGATTTTCTATTAATTTTTGAAGAAAAGAATCCATTAAATCAGTGAAATCTGTGGCAAAAAATAACGTTGATTTATAGAATCTTTAGCAAAAAACAGAATTCGTAATTGTAAATTTACTTTGTAACTTTGTAGCTTAATGTTTTACCAAATGAAATATAAAATATCTCTTTTTCTGCTTTTGATTTTTGTACTGCATTCCTGTCAGGGTGAAGATGAACGACGTCTTGCTGAAAATGAAAAAGTGGCTAAAAAGAACGAGAAAATTTTCAATAATATTAATAAAGCCTGGATTTTTATTGATGAACCAATTAATGAAGTTTCTGAACAAAATTTTAGAGAATGGACAGAATGGCGCGATTTTCTAAAAGAAATTGGAGAGAAACCAAAGAGAAGTATAGGCGCATTTCAGAAAAAATCAACAGCGATTTCAAAAAAAGCACTTCTTTTAAATAATAATATTCCAGCCCAATTTAATCAGCCTCAGATAAAAAGCAGAATTTCCATTTTGATTACTAAAGTCAAAATGTTGGACTTGTTCATTCATTTGAATCAAATACCAGATGACAAAGTCACTTTTTTAATTGGTGAAATCAACAAAGAGTTGGTTTCATTAGAGAGACAAATGGATAAAATTGTCGAAAAAGCCAAAATACCAAAAGAAGAAGGAGAAGCCGATTTTTTAAAAATGTTAGACACAGCGCGTGCAATACCAAACTCTGCACCGCCTATAGATCAAAATATACCTAAAGTTGAGTAAAAACGCCTTATATACTACATATGACAATTTGCCCAAAACACAGCAGATTGCCGCACAACTACTAGAGCAAAATCAAGTAAAAATGCATCTTAGCGGTTTGTTGGGATCAGCAGTTTCGTTTATCATACGAGCTGTTTTCAAAAAAACCGAATTGCCTTTTTTAATTGTTTTAGACAATAAAGAAGAAGCCGCTTATTATTTGAACGATCTCGAACAAATGATTGGCGAGCAGGATGTATTGTTTTATCCCGCTTCATTTCGTCGTCCATATCAGGTAGATGAAACAGATAACGCCAATGTTTTGCTTCGCGCTGAGGTTTTAAACAGAATCAATTCGCGTAAAAAGCCAGCAATAATTGTTACCTATCCCGAAGCACTTTTTGAGAAAGTAGTAACGAGACAACAATTGGATAAAAACACGTTGAAAGTTTCTTTGAACGATAAAATTTCAATTGATTTTATCAACGAAGTTTTGTTCGAATACGAATTCAAAAGAGTTGATTTCATTACAGAACCAGGAGAATTCTCAGTCCGTGGAGGAATTGTCGATGTCTTTTCTTTTTCCAACGATCATCCGTATCGAATTGAATTCTTTGGAAATGAAGTGGACAGCATCAGAAGTTTTGATGTAGAAACGCAGTTATCGGTTGAAACCCATAAAAAAATCACGATTATTCCGAATGTCGAAAACAAGATTTTTCAGGAAAACCGTGAAAGTTTCTTAGATTATATTGCCGAGAAAACCGTTCTTTTTATTCAAAATACAGATGGGCTTTTTAGCCAGTTAGACAAACAATTCGCAAGGGCACAAGAAGCCTTTGAGAAACTTTCGGGAGAAATAAAACACGCCACACCAGAACAATTATTCTTAAATCAGAGTTCGTTTATCAAAAGAGCTTTGGATTTTTCTATAGTAGAATTGGCTTCAAAACCTATTTTCAAAACTACCCAAAAATTTGAATTTCATTTTCAGCCACAGCCTTCGTTCAATAAACAATTTGATTTATTGCTGAATAATTTGAGCGACAATCATTTTAACGGTTATAAAAACTATCTGTTTTGTTCGAATGAAACGCAGGCAAAACGTTTTCACGATATTTTCGAAACTTTAGACGAAGCCAATTCAGAGAATATCAGAAAACAATATCATACTATCGTATTGCCTTTGTATCAAGGTTTTATTGACGAAGAAAATCAGATTACAGCTTATACAGATCACCAGATTTTCGAACGTTATCATAAATTCAACATCAAAAACGGATATTCTAAAAAGCAAAATATTACGCTAAAAGAATTGACCGCACTTTCTGTTGGTGATTATGTAACGCATATCGATCACGGAATCGGGAAGTTTGGCGGCTTGCAAAAAATTCAGGTAGAAGGCAAAACGCAGGAAGCTATAAAATTGGTTTATGCCGATAATGATATTGTGTATGTGAGCATTCACTCGCTTCATAAAATCTCCAAATACAACGGAAAAGACGGAACACCTCCAAAAATTTATAAACTTGGATCGAATGCCTGGAAACTTTTAAAACAAAAAACTAAAGCGCGTGTCAAACATATTGCATTCAACTTAATTCAATTGTATGCAAAACGTCGTTTAGAAAAAGGGTTTCAGTTTGCGCCGGACAGTTATTTGCAGAACGAATTAGAAAGTTCGTTTATTTATGAAGATACACCGGATCAAACCAAATCAACACAAGAAGTAAAAGCCGATATGGAAAGCGATCGCCCAATGGATCGTTTGGTCTGCGGTGACGTTGGTTTCGGTAAAACCGAAGTTGCCATTCGTGCTGCGTTTAAAGCAGTTGATAACAGCAAACAAGTTGCCGTTTTGGTTCCGACCACTATTTTGGCGTACCAGCATTACAGAACATTTACAGAACGATTAAAAGATATGCCGGTTTCTGTTGGGTACTTAAACCGATTTAGAACAGCAAAACAAAAAGCACAAACCTTAAAAGATTTAGCCGAAGGAAAACTCGATATCGTCATCGGGACACATCAATTGGTAAACAAAAATGTGGTTTTTAAAGATCTTGGTTTATTGATTGTCGATGAGGAACAAAAGTTTGGCGTAAACGTAAAAGATAAGTTAAAGACAATTGCAGCAAATGTTGATACGTTGACATTGACAGCAACGCCAATTCCGAGAACGCTTCAGTTTTCTTTAATGGCCGCGCGCGATTTATCGGTAATTACAACGCCTCCGCCAAATCGTTATCCGATTGAAACCAATGTTGTTGGCTTTAATGAAGAAGTTATTCGGGATGCCATTTCGTATGAAATTCAGCGAAACGGACAGGTTTTCTTCATCAATAACCGAATCGAAAATATAAAAGAAGTAGCCGGAATGATTCAGCGTTTGGTGCCAAATGCCAGAGTCGGAATCGGTCACGGACAAATGGAAGGTGCGAAACTCGAAGAATTGATGTTAGGTTTTATGAACGGGGATTTTGATGTTTTGGTAGCTACCACAATCATCGAAAGTGGATTGGATGTGCCCAATGCCAATACGATTTTCATCAACAATGCCAATAATTTCGGATTATCAGATCTGCATCAAATGCGTGGACGTGTAGGGCGAAGCAACAAAAAAGCGTTTTGTTATTTTATCTGTCCGCCGTATTCTTCCATGACCGAAGACGCCAGAAAACGTATTCAGGCTTTGGAACAATTCAGTGAACTCGGAAGTGGTTTCAATATCGCCATGAAAGATCTTGAAATTCGTGGTGCGGGAGATTTATTAGGTGGTGAACAAAGTGGTTTCATCAACGAAATTGGTTTTGATACGTACCAAAAAATTATGAACGAAGCCATCGAAGAATTGAAGGAAAACGAATTCAAAGATTTATATCCGGAAGAAAATAATATAGATACCAAAGAATATGTAAAAGAGATTCAGATCGATGCCGATTTTGAGTTGTTATTCCCGGATGAATATATTAATAACGTTTCGGAGCGTTTGGTTTTATACAACGAATTGGGCGCGATAAAAGACGAAGCTGGATTGCAGGAATACGAAAGAAAACTAATCGACCGTTTCGGGCCATTGCCAAAACAAGCGACTGCATTGCTAAACAGCATTCGAATAAAATGGATCGCTACGAAAGTGGGAATTGAAAAACTGGTTCTAAAACAAGGCAAAATGATTGGTTATTTTGTTTCAGATCAGCAATCAGATTACTATCAATCGTCTAAGTTTAGAAATGTTTTGAATTTTGTACAAAAACATAGTTCACTCTGCAAAATGAAAGAGAAACAAACCGTAAACGGATTACGTTTGTTATTGACTTTTGACAATGTGAAGTCTATTAAACGAGCATTGGAATTGATGGAATTGTTTGAGGAGTAATTTTAATTTTTTGTTTTTTATCCTGAACGGGTTGTTTTGTCATCCTGAGGAACGAAGGACCACACAACAAACTCCCACAAACAAAATCGCCAATCTTTGCAAAGTTACCTGTGTGGTCCTTCGTTCCTCAGGATGACAATTGTGTTAATGCCAAAAAAAATCACTCCGAAAGAAGTGATTTGATTGGTTAATTTTGGTTTTTGTGGTTTAGATAATTTGATCATGAACCTGAAAAAAGACTCTCATCGATTTTAATGCTTTGCTCATTGGTTCCTGACTGTATTTATAGAAATGCCGAGTTCCTGACTAATTTCTTCGTAACTCATGCCTTTCGTGACATTTTAAAAATTTGTTCGCTTTGGTTGTTTGCTTCTAACATTAATTTAATTAGTCTTCTTATTCTAATTATATTATGACTATCAGTGGTGTGATTTGTTCGATTGCTTAGCAAATATATAAAAATATTATTCTCAACAAATTATAAGTAAAAAAACTTATTTCTTAATTTTTGTTAGTTTTTTTATTAAATGAAGAATAAATGCCTGCAAGTCCCTCTTTATAAGTAAGTGTCTTTTTGACGCTTTTTTAACTTTAAAATATACCTTTCGAATACTTTTGAGAATATTCTTATTTGTGAATAGTAAGGGGAAGACAAAAATGGTAGTTTATAAAACTTAAAAATCCTTTTATCTTTAAGACTTTAAAGATAAAAGGATTTCAATATGTAGGTAATTATAATGTGTTTACACTAGTTTTTCAAATCTTTAATCACTTTAAAAGCAACATCAACCTGATCTTCTCCAACTAAAATAGTGAACTCGTTTGAAGTTGAAATTACCTCGTTGATGATAATTCCTTCCCAGGCCAAACGTTGAAAAATAAAGTAATAGATTCCCGGAACAACAATATTTTCTTTTGGTAATTTTACTGTAATAGAAGCGAGGTTATCCAATTTTTGAATTAATTTTTCACGCATAAAGTGTTTCTCTACCAAATGATTAACACTGCTGCTCACCACAATATTGGTTTCATTTACACCACGTGATGAGGTATAAAAAATATCAGACAAAACATTAATATCAGAAATAAGATCAGCCTGTTTGTTTAATACAGTTTCTGAAGCCGCAAAAGTATAATCTGTTAATTCTGAACGAACCGTAATTTCTCCAATATTCTTAATGACTTTGTTGATTTTATGATTCAATTTAAAATCTAATTCTTCAGTGAGTCGTTTAAGAGACATTACAACTGCACCTTGTTTTACCTCTTTTCCAAACTCACTTTCCAGTTCTGTCATAATATTACGGGAAAGGGATGTTAAATTGATAATTCCGAGTGATAAAGCATTTAATAAAAAAGGCTTTGTTTTAATGTAATTTTCTACAATGGATGAAACGGTTTTCATAATTTTTCTTTTTTTTTTTGGTAACGTAATTGGTTGGTTTGAGTTAACAGTGCGATGTTATAAATCTCTGCAAATATAAATAAAAAAACAATTTGTTACAATTATAACAATAAAAAATTATGTTAAAAGTGATAAAAAGCATCCGTAAGATGTTCAATTGCAAATGATTCACCATTTTTCTGGACTGCGATGATATCAAAACGAATTTCAAAATCTATTTCCCTATCGTTTATGTAGGCATTTACTGCTTTTATTAGTAATTGAATTTTTTTTGACTTGACAAAATCCTGTGGTAAACCAAAATCTGAACTCGATCTTGTCTTCACTTCAATCACCGCCAGAATATTTTCTTTTTGAGCAATAATATCTATTTCTGCCTTCTGGAAAGTCCAGTTTCTATCCAGAATTTTGTAACCTTCATTTAAAAGAAACTCTACGGCAAGTTCTTCTCCTTTTTTCCCCAGTTCGTTATGTTCAGCCACCTTGTAAGTTATTAGTTATGAGTTTGTTGTATGCAAAACACAAAGTCGCAAAGAATTTTAATTCTTTGCGACTTTGTGTCTGCGTAATTGTATGTGGTATTTAAAATTTCTTAGACTAAGAAATTTTCATGAATATTATTTTTTAAAAGTAAGTGTACTTCCGTATGCATTTACATCTATTGTAACCGTGCTTCCCATAATCAAAGCCCTGTTGTCCTGAATATGCCCTGCCGGAAAATTAAAAATTACCGGAATGCTATATTTTTTGGTCACATCATCTACAATTTCAACAGCATTTTTCCCCCAGGGAACTTCATTATCTTTCATTTTTGTCATTGCTCCAACAACAATTCCTTTCAGGTTTTCGATACATCCATTTCTTTTTAAGTTCATCATCATGCGGTCTATATGATAAAGATATTCATCTAAATCTTCAATAAACAAAATTTTATCCTTACAATCTATTGCAGATTGAGACCCAAGTAAACTGTATAAAATAGACAAATTTCCTCCAACCAATTCTCCCGTAGCCTGTCCAAATCTATTCATTTTATCAGGTCCGACACTATAAGATAACGGCTCGCCAAACAAACTTGCTTTCATAGAAACAATTGCAGCTGCAGTAGCACGCGGAATCGTTACTGGCATTACTCCGTGAATAGATTTATAACCCATTGTGTTTAAATGATTGTGCAGAACAGTAACATCACTAAAACCAATAATCCATTTTGGATGTTGCTTAAATTTTGTAAAATCCAGTAGGTCAATCATTCTGACAGTTCCATATCCGCCTCTCACACACCAAATAGCCTTAATATTTGGATTGTCAAGTTGTTTCTGAAAATCTGCTGCACGTTGCTCATCAGTTCCTGCAAGCTGGTTTACGTCAAGACCAATTGTACTTCCTACTACAGCTTCTAGCCCCCAACTGTGCAATAATTCTATGGTAGGTTTTAGATTATCATCTATATTTTTTCTGGCAGTTGCCAAAATAGCTACAGTATCTCCTTTTTGTAAATAAGGCGGTGTTATCATGTTTTGTTGTGATTGACAGGTGAATGATTGTAAGGCAAAAGTAAGAAATACCATTTTACAAACCGTAAAATGTTTTTTTATATGATCTAATCCTATTAAGTTCATGAGTTTCTTTTGCTTAAATTTATAAATTATTTTTAAGGTTACGAATTAAAATTAGCCTACATATTTTTGTAATTCGACTAAAGGCAACATTTAATCCTTTATCACTTCTTTATAGTGTAATTGCAAAGATACACTTTGGTTAAAAAAGTTGCGGCGTTTCGCATTATGAAATGAATGTTTCAGATAGCTTTTTTTATTATTTTCTGATTCCCAGCCGAATTGAATATGGGAAAACTATTATCCCTAAACAAAAATATAAATTTAAATTGCAATATAAATTTCTTACAAATATAATTTATTATATTGGCCTTTTTAAAATACGATTATGCGCCTTAATGTTCCGTTTTGCCTGCTTTTTTTCTTTATATCATTCTTAGGTGCCCAGCCCAAAAAGTATAATATCCATACAGTAGCTTTTTATAATTTCGAAAATTTATTTGATACAATAAATGATCTGGCAACAAATGATGATGAGTGGACTCCAGGCGGAGCCCAAAACTGGACAAACGCGAAATACCAGCAAAAACTTAAGAATCTTGCAAGAGTATTATCTGAAATAGGAACACCCGAAAACACAAATGCGCCCACTTTGATTGGCGGTTCTGAAATAGAGAACAGAGGAGTACTGGAAGATTTAATCAAACAGCCAAAATTGCTGAATTATAATTACGGAATAATACATTTTGATTCACCGGACAAACGCGGAATAGATGTTGCGTTATTGTATCAGAAAAATCATTTTAAACCAATATCCTTTTCCAATATTCCATTGTTGATTTATAAAAACAAAACAGTTTCAAAAGAAGAAAAGGAAGAAACAGATGATGATGCAGAACCCAAAATTGAAAACAATCGGGTTTTTACGAGAGATCAGCTTTTAATAACAGGATTTTTAGACGGAGAGGAACTTAATATTATTGTCAATCACTGGCCGTCAAGATCCGGAGGAGAAAAAGCTTCAAGTAAATATCGCGAAGCAGCCGGAGCGCTAAACAGAAAAATAATTGATTCGCTTCAGCAAATTAATCCAGATGCAAAAGTAATTACGATGGGCGACCTAAACGATGGTCCTTATAATAAAAGTATAAAAATAGCTTTGGGAGCAAAAGCTAAAAAAACCGAAGTTGAGCAGTTTGGAATTTTTAATCCGTTTGAAGAAATGTTCAATAAAGGGCAGGGTACACTGGCATTTAGAGATTCCTGGGATATTTTTGATCAGATCATGGTTACCGGATCTTTAATAAAAACTGATTTTTCTTCTTTTAATTTCTGGAAAGCAGGTATTTTCAATAAACCTTATCTTATTCAGGATTCAGGAAAATATAAAGGCTATCCTTTACGGCATACATTAACAGAAGTGGGGTACAGTGATCATTTTCCGGTTTATATTTATTTGATCAGAGAGATGAAATAGGTCGCAGTTTTCGGTAACAGTTTTCAGTTTAGTGTTGAAAACTGCGACTTCGACTGGAAACTTTTCCTTAACTTAGCTTCTTAAAATTTAGCAGCTGAAAAAATGGCAATAGCAAAACCTTTCAACCTCACAAAATGGATTGAGGAAAATCGTCAATTATTGAAACCACCGGTAGGAAACAAAAATTTGTATGTAGATTCGGGTGATTATATCGTTATGATCGTCGCGGGACCAAATGCCCGTAAAGATTATCACTATAATGAAACCGAAGAACTTTTTTATCAATTAGAAGGCAGTATAAAAGTTGTAATCCAGGAAGATGGCGAACGTAAAGAAATGGTTTTAAATGCTGGTGACATGTATTTGCATCCGGCAAAAATTCCGCACTCTCCGGTTCGTTCAGAAGGTTCAATCGGTTTGGTGATCGAGCGCAAACGTGCAGGAAAAGGGTACACAGACGGTTTACTTTGGCATTGTGATAACTGCAATCATAAACTGTATGAAGTATTTTTTGAACTGCATAATATAGAAAAAGATTTTCTTCCACATTTCGAACATTTCTATAACTCAGAAGAACTAAGAACCTGCGATAAATGCGGAACTGTAATGGAAACAGATCCAAGATTTACAGCTAAGAAATAGTTTAATTATAAAAATCTGGAGCTATTTCCTGCTGTTCGCTATATCTTTTGTGGCGAACCCCGCCACAAAAGGATGTCGCTGTCATCAGGGCTAGGAGTTCCGTTTTTATAACAACTTTCTAGATTATTTATTTATAATTCAAATCGTTTCCCTTGTTCAGGATAAATAATTTTCAGCCCTAAATCATTCTGTTTTTTTAACTGCTCTTTAATTTTTATAATATTCTTTGCAGGCGGTTTTAAATGTGTAATGATAATCTTGAAGTTTTTGAGTGAATTTTTCCCCACTAAATCTTCCAAAACGTGAAGCTCCTTCATTAGATAATTTGGTGTTAAATGACCAAATAAAAACTGATCCGGCTGTTCATTAGGAAAAGAAACTTCGATAAAAATACCTTTCAGCTGATTTTTTTGAACCAAAGGCGCAACTGCCGTCCATAACGCTTTTAGTTTGTCGCTTTTTTCTACCGAGTCTGGGCCGGTATCACCTAAATACAATGCATACGATTCCTCACTTTTTATTAAAAAAGCGGTACTTTCAAATGGGTTAACATGGCTTAAAGGAAAAGCCTTTACAGTCATTTTTGTATTAGAAATAGGAACTTCTTCACCTGTATTTAAGGTCTGAAAATGATATTTCTTCAGCGGAAATCCAACGCCTTTATCACCAAAGTTTGCCCAGGTTTGATCATTAAAATAATGATTTTCCATCATCTCCATGCATTTTTGAGTGGCATAGACGGTTTTAGAAGAATCTGCAGGAGAGTTTATTATCAATCCTGAAACATGATCCAAATGCGCATGTGAAATCAAATAACCTTTTATGTATTTGCGTAAGACTTCGCTTGTAGAAACTTTAAAAACCTTATTCTCAATTGCTTTTTCTATTCCGGCGTTTACAGTTCCCGCATCCAGACAAATAAAATCTTTTGTGTTGGCTGGAGCCAGTAAATACGCAGAAAGATTTTTTTCATCAATACCGCCTTTTATCCCTAAAGGAACAACCTGAAAAGATGATTTTTGCTCCTTTTGAGAAAAAGCAGCAGTTGAAATTAAGATGACACAAATCAAAAATCTATTGAAAACACGCATAATAAGAATAAATTTAATAACGCAAATTTCAGGAATTAAAGGGAATAAATTGCCTGTTATTTCTGTAATTGATTCTAATTAACCTTAAATTTACTTTCTTTTTAACAATTCAATTGAATTGATATTCCATTCGAAATAATATCTTTACATAAAAATATAACAATTTTAACTAAAAAAGTTACAATGACAACAATAGCATCACAATTTGGAATGAATGAGGCTCTGGAAAAATTGGGCATCAAATCTATAAATGAGGGAACATCAACTGGGATACAAAGCTTTTCATCAGGAGAAATTCTGGAAAGTTATTCTCCGGTTGACGGAAAATTAATTGCTTCTGTAAAAATGTCAACACCTCAGGATTACGAAAAAGTGATGCAGTCAGCGACAGAAGCTTTCAAAACATTCAGATTGATTCCGGCTCCTCAACGTGGAGAAATAGTTCGCCAGTTTGGAGAAAAATTGCGTCAGAATAAAGAAGCCCTTGGTAAATTGGTTTCTTATGAAATGGGAAAATCATTGCAGGAAGGATATGGTGAAGTTCAGGAAATGATCGATATCTGCGATTTTGCAGTTGGTTTATCACGCCAGTTACACGGCTTGACAATGCATTCAGAAAGACCTGGCCACCGTATGTATGAGCAATACCATTCATTGGGAGTTGTCGGAATCATCTCCGCATTCAATTTTCCAGTTGCTGTTTGGTCATGGAATACTGCACTTGCCTGGATTTCAGGAGATGTTTGTGTATGGAAACCTTCAGAAAAAACGCCTCTTTGTGGTATAGCATGTCAAAACATCATAGCGCAGGTAATCAAAGAAAATAATCTGCCGGAAGGAATTTCATGTCTAATCAATGGAGATTATAAAATAGGTGAGTTAATGACTGCGGATACTCGTATTCCGTTGGTTTCTGCTACAGGCTCAACCCGAATGGGAAAAATTGTAGCACAGGCAGTTGCCGGCCGATTAGGAAAATCACTGCTTGAGTTAGGAGGGAACAATGCAATTATCGTAACTCCAGATGCTGATATAAAAATGACTGTTATCGGGGCTGTTTTTGGAGCAGTAGGAACGGCAGGTCAGCGTTGTACATCAACACGTCGTCTGATTATCCACGAAAGCATTTACGATAAGGTAAAAGATGCATTAGTATCAGCTTACAAACAATTAAGAATAGGAAATCCGCTTGACGAAAACAATCATGTGGGGCCGCTTATTGATACACATGCAGTAGAAATGTACGGTGCGGCGTTAAATAAAGTTGTAGCCGAAGGAGGAAATATTTTAGTTCCGGGCGGAGTACTTACAGGAGAAGGTTACGAAAGTGGCTGTTATGTAAAACCTGCAATTGCCGAAGCTAAAAATTCATTTGAAATTGTACAGCACGAAACTTTTGCTCCGGTTTTATATTTAATTAAATATTCTGGAGAAGTGGAGAATGCAATAGAACTTCAAAACGGAGTAGCTCAGGGATTATCATCTGCTATTATGACAAATAATTTGCGCGAAGCAGAAAGATTCCTTTCCGTAACAGGTTCAGATTGTGGAATCGCAAACGTAAATATCGGAACATCTGGTGCAGAAATCGGTGGCGCTTTTGGTGGTGAAAAAGAAACCGGAGGTGGTCGCGAATCTGGTTCTGATGCCTGGAAAATTTATATGAGACGTCAGACAAATACAATAAATTATACAACAAGTTTACCTTTGGCACAGGGAATCAAATTTGATTTGTAAAAAGAAATTTATACGAATAATAAAAACCGCTTTTAAAAGCGGTTTTTTTATGCTTGATTGTTGTTATGTTTTATTTAAGTTTGGTTAAAATTTCCAATAAATGAAATCTAAAATATTTTTGTTGTTAGCAGCCATCTTTATCATAAGTTGTAATAAAAAGGCAGATGTAAAAGCTGCAGTTGTTTCAAAAAAAGACACTTTGAATCAAGAAGTTTTTGACGAAGAATACGAAAGTGAATCTGAAATAATAACCTTAAAAGAAATGAAATTTCCAACAACTGGAAAAAATGCAGAAGATTTTGTTCTGGAATCTTGTGAAATAAAAATGCGTGCAGAGGGTTTTTTAGATGACGACGATCTTAAAGACATTGTAATTGTCTTGCAGAATAAGGACGATAATACCGATTCGCGAGCAACATTGGTTCTTTTGCAACAACAAACAGGAGAGTATAAATTAAAGGAACTCTCGTGGGAAGCAGTAGATCCTGAATATTTGCAAAATGGGACTCCGTTTTATGATACGGGAGAAATCTCTATAGATCAGGATAAAGCATTGCATATTGTACTTGGTGGAATGGGACCTGTTGGATCAAGAGAAGCGGTATATAAATATGTAAATGATAAGTTAGTTTTGGTTAGAATAGAAACTTTTCACTCAGGAGCGGGTTCTCATGTGACGAGTGTATATGATCTTGTTTCTGGTGAAGTTGATAATGAAGTTACGAATACATTGCATGACGATTGGCCAAGTGAACATTAAATTAAAAAGTTTAAATTGGAACAGGAAATTCTATTTGTAAATGATAATCCAGATACAGTTTTAGAAAAGTTTCCACAGCCAGAATGGTAATTAATGTACTCTTAAATATAAAAGGCTTCCAAATCTGGAAGCCTTTTTTGCATAAGAAAAATGCTCTTTATTTTTTTATTATCGTTTGATTAAATGATCCCTGAGAAGTATAAATTTTAGCAAAATAAGTCCCGGGAGCTAATCTGCTCATATCTATTGCTTCGTTATTTTTAGCAGTTTTTACTAAAACGGCCGACATATTATAGATTTCAATTTTTTCTGCGTTCTCGTTAGAAACATACAAAGTTTCTAAAACAGGATTAGGATATAATACCGTTTTTACAGTTTCACTTTGTTTTTCTTCTTTTGAGGTCATGCGTAATGTTCCTCCGCTGTAAACAGTACTCATATAGAATAAATTTGATGTATCTTTTTTAGAAATTGTATGGCTTCCTGCTGCAAGAGATACAGTTACTATTCCGCCAGAAGCAACTTTATCAACATTATCTACTTTTATTGTTCCGGCACTTTCAACAAAAACAAGAGTTAAAGTACTTGCCTGAGTTGTTGTAAATGTTATACTAGTAGACGATTCTATTTTTAAACATTGTGTGAGTGTTAACCCATTGTAGGTTACAGTTCCTTTTGTTGTAGATAAATTTCCTGTTATATTGTAAAAAGAACTTGTTTTTCCGGATGTTGTAAAATTATGAGTTTCATTTCCTGATGCTCCGCCGGTAGTTACCGTAATTGTTCCGGAACCCGTTGTAGGTGAACCCGATATGCCGGTTGTTGCTATAGAATACGATAAAGTTGCAGTTGGAGTTCCTGTTATTGTAATGGTTTTGGCTGTAGTATTTTTTACAAAATTAATTCCGGAGGCTGGCAATCCGGTAACAGTTGCGTCTGCTGCAGTTCCTCCCCAGGTAAAAACAATTGTGTTTATAGCGGTACCGCTGGCAACTGTTTGGTTATTGTTACCAGTTGAAGTTAAGGTTTGAGTTCCTGCTGAATTAACCGTAATTGTTCCAGATCCTGTAGCCGCAGTTCCGGTACCAGTTGTAGTAATTGAATACGATACATTTGCAGTTGGAGTTCCTGAAATAGTGATTGTTTTAGCTGTAGTATTTTTTACAAAACTAATTCCAGAAGCTGGCAATCCTGTTACAGTTGCATCTGTTGCACTACCTCCCCAGGTAAATACGATTGTCGCAATAGCTGATCCACTTGTTACGGTTTGATTATTATTGCTTGTCGAAGTTAAGGTTTGAGGATTTGCGGGAGGATTACCTTCTCCCTGTACCGCTACTAAAGTTCCGCTATAATTCGTTAATGCCGATTTAAGCGCTGTAATTACAAGTGAAGATTTGTCATCTACACTATTGTCAAAAGTCCATTTTAAATCTCCTCCCGAAACGCGACCAGCGTATTGTGTCGTTTTTGTTTTGGCTACTGCAGGCTGATCTACAACTAAATTTTTAACATATAATGAAGCATCAGTATCAAAGTTATTGTATGTATTTGCTCCAGATTTAGATTTTACGGCACTGCTTACAGTTTCTCCTCTTGTTGTAGCTACATATGCATCGAAATCGGTTGTTGAGCTAATCTTGCCTGCAATATTATACAAAGGATTTGGATCGTTGTAAGCAACAAAGCGCATATCATTTGTTCCGATTGACGCATCAAAAGTATTATTGAACGCTTTGATTGATCCACCGGCTTCACCTGAAAACGTTCCCATTGTTCCGGCATTATTTACCTGATTCGCTTCATCCCATATATCTGTTCCTTGCAATGAGGTCAGCATAGGATTTTTGGTATTACGATAATAATTTCCTTCAATAAATAACGATGAGCCTAATGTCGATCCTGAGCCGTACTTAGAAACACCATCAAAATAGTTGTTATAAATATGTGCAGAATAATAGCGTACACGAGGATGACGAGAATCAGAGTGGTCAAACCAATTATGATGATACGTGATGTATAAGCCACTGGTTGTTCCTTCGCTTAATCCAAGAAGACTTGCTTTTCCACTATCCCAAAAGTGATTATAAGATAAGGTAATATAAGTGGAGGTTTTATTATCAAGCGCTCCGTCTCCTTTAATTTGATCTGCATCACTTCCTGCATTTCCATAAAACAAATCGCAGTTATGAACCCAAACATGATCATTAGCCTGTTGCATTCCAATGTTGTCACCTGCAGTACTATTACAATTCATAACACCAATATTGCTAATTTCTACGTTAGAAGCTGATTTTAGGCGAATCCCCCAGCCATTTGCAACAGCATCAATTCCGACACCTTCTAATGTAATATAGCTTGATGCGTTATTGGCATTTTCGATAACAATATCTCCGCCTTCCATTACACTTAAATCTGTAATGTTTCCTATCAAGCGAAAAATGAATGGACGGGTTTCCTGCCCTTTTTTAATAGCATATAATATGTTTTGTAAACCAACACAAGGATTTGTTGTAGCACCTGTGATGGTAGCCGAAACCGTATTTTTTGTGTTTTGTGTAACATAAAGAATCACTGCATTGTCTTTAGGAGTTCCGTCAGCTTTATATCCTCCTGGAACACGTCCGCCCGCAAATGCAAATCCATTGCGATCCTGTGCTGTAACAGTTAAGTTCCCGGTTGTGGTTCCGGTTCCTTCGACACCAGAAATTACAGGTTTTACTTTTATAATGTACGTTCCGGCTTGTAACCCCGGAATGTCAGCTCTAAAATAACTTCCGTAACTTCTTATAAGCTGGTCGTCAATTTTTTTGTCTGTAAGGCCTTGGCCTGTGTAATAGACATTGTACGTCTGAGCGCCGCTTAAAGGCTGCCATTTTACAAAAGCAGATTCGCGCCATCCTCCTGATTCGTTAATTTGCACTTGTTGTGCCCAAGTCTGAACAGCCATAATAAAGGCAGCCAGAAAAAGTAGGTTTTTTTTCATACTGGTTTGTTTAAGATAGTAAAATTTAAAAAGTGGTTTTTTGTGGTTTTTCTTATCAACTTCAATTATTATTTAATTGTAATCGATTACACAAAAATATATATTATTTTATAATAATGTAATTTTATAGTTATAAAAAAACTAATAAACTATATTTTTTTATATTAAAGTATGAATTATGTAATAAATTACACTAAATGCAATTTATTGCATAATAAGAATTACTCTTGTGAAGTGGTATTTTTCCTAAGATTTTTAATATTATAAAACCTAAGAATGAAGTTAATTTTAAAAAAATATAGATTTTTTTAAAATTTAAATTACAATATTTTTTTGTAGGTTAATAATTATAAAAAAGAATTCAAAATCGTCCATATAATCATTAATTTGAATTAAAAAACTGTTTTAATAGGTTTTATTTAAAGTATAAAAACCAAACAGAAAGGCTAAAAAAGAAAATTCAGGAAATTAAAATAGATTAAGAAAGTATTCTATTTTTTTAAAAATGCGGTATTTATTTCGATTTTTGCATTAGCAAGAGATATAAAAAAAAGCCTTTTTGAATTTCAAAAAGGCTTTTTTAATATGATGGAAAAATTTATTTTTTGGACAATTTAGATAAAAGTCGAAGGAATTCTATGTATAACCACACTAATGTAATTATTAAACCCATTGCTCCATACCATTCCATAAATTTAGGAACTCTTTGTTGCACTCCTTTTTCTATTTGATCAAAATCAAGGAATAAATTTAAAGCTGCAATGACAATAACAAAAACACTAATTCCGATACTCATCATAGAATTTCCATAATGAACAGGAGTAAAGCTGGTAAACATTGAGACAACCCACGAAATTAGATAATAAGTTGCAATTGCTAACGTAGCAGCAACTACTACAGATTTGAAAGTTTCAGTAACTTTTACAATCTTAAATTTATACAAACCTAAGCAAACTAAAAAAGTAACAAGAGTTGCTCCAACTGCATTGATTACTATTCCTGGATACATTGCTTCAAATATTGCAGAAATACCTCCAATAAATAATCCTTCAAATAAAGCATAGCCCGGAGCCAAATAAGGAGAAGCTTCTGGTTTAAATGCAGAAATTACAACTAAAATAAGTCCGATAACAGCACCGCCAATTGCCGGTAACATTATATTAATTCCATTAAAAGCCATCCACCAGGTTACCATGGCAGCTCCACATAAAATTAAAAATAAAATAGCCGTTTTATTGATAGTACCCGACAAAGTCATTTCCTGATTGTAGTCGATAATCTTTGCTTCGTGTACTTCTTCAGCTCTTGAAACAGCATTTGATGAAAAACGCTTGTCGCTTAAAAATGGATTTTTTGAATTGAAACTCATATTTTTAATACATTTAATTGATCTCAAATATATGGAGTTTTTTTGAAGTGAAGCCGTTTCAGTTAAATTTTTAACATGATTTTTTTTGCCCGAAAAAAGGTCTTAAATAAAAAATCCATCAAAAGAAATTCTTGATGGATTTGTATGTATATAAGATTGAAATTTTACTTCAATAAATCTAAAACTAAAGATGGAAACAAACCTAAAACAATGTTTAAAACAATCGAAATCACTGCCGTAGCGTAAATAAGAAAAGGTTTTCCTGTACGCTCTTCATTAGGTTCTTTAGAATACATTGCCAAAATTAATTTGAAATAATACCCAACACTAATAATAGAGTTTAAAACAGCAACAATTACCAAAGCAATATAACCTGACTGAATGGTTTGATTAAATAAGAATAACTTAGCAAAGAATCCTGAAAAAATCGGAATACCGGCCATAGATAATAATGAACCTGTAAGAATTGCAGCCAACAAAGGATTAGTTTTTCCTAATCCATGAAAGTTAGTAATATCCTCGTTATCCTGATTTTTACAAACATATAAAATAACACTAAATGAAGCAATTCCGGCTAATGCATAAGCAGCTGAATAATATAACAGTACGCCTGCAGAAGTTGAAATCGTAAGCAGGGTCATCAGCATAAAACCTGCGTGAGAGATTCCTGAAAATGCCAACATACGTTTTACATTTACCTGACGAAGTGCCATAATGTTTCCAACAGTCATAGATGCGATTGAAACGATTACAACTATATTTTCAAAAGTGTTCAGAAGCCCTTGATTTTCTAAGGATGGAATTAAATTAAACTCCGATATTAATTTATAAAGTGTTGCAATAGCAATTACTTTTGCCAAAGTACTCATTAATGCAGTTGTTAGTGCCGGAGAACCTTCATAAACATCCGGTGCCCAAAAATGAAATGGTACTGCAGCTACTTTAAACAACATTCCGATAACCATCAAAACCATTCCGATTGGAAACCAGATCGGCAATTCAGCAGAAAGAGAATTTTCACTTATTTCAACAATATCAAAACTTCCCATTGCTCCATAGATCAGGCAAATTCCAAATAAGATAATTCCTGATGCAAAAGATCCCATCAAAAAATATTTCATACCGGCTTCATTACTCTTTAAGTTCAATCGTTCACTTGCAGCAAGTACATATAATGAAATCGACAGAATTTCAATTCCTAAGAAAAACATAGCTAAATTTCCAAAAGAAACCATCGCAACACCACCTGCCAGTAAAAAGATTTTTATGGCAATAAAGTCAGAGATTTTAGTTTGATGATTCTCATAGAAATTATGACTTAAAGCGATAAGGAAAATAGTTATAACGATAAATAATGATGAAAATGCAGTCGAGAATTTACTCACCCTGATCATATTATTGTAATAACTTTCTGCTGCTCCAAATTCTGAAAAATTAAGTGCCAAAACAGCCAAAAGCCCAATAATGGAAAATGGAATAATGGCTTTCCTTAAATTAAGAATTTCAAATAATAGGCAGAAAATACCCAATCCTGTAATTGCTATTAATGTATTCATTTTTGTTTTTTTGATTTAGGAAATCTAAAACGAATGATGCCCTAATTTTTATTTAAAATATTAATTTTTATTGATGACGCTTAAAATGTTTTCTAAACTTGGCGTAATTAAGTCTGTAATCGGTTTTGGATAAAATCCAAAGAAAATTAAAACTGCAATAATTACTACTAATGAAATTCCTTCATTTACAGAAATATCTGGAAAAGTTTTTGAATTTGCTTCGCCTAACATTACATTTTGAAACATCTTAAGCATATAATAGGCTCCCAGAATAATTGTTGTTCCGCCTAAAACAGCAAACCACACATTAATTTGAGAAAGGCTATATAGTACTGTAAATTCTCCAACAAAGTTAAACGTACTTGGCAATGCAATAGAAGCCAGGACCAAAATTAAAAACATTGAAGTAAATTTTGGTGATTGAATACGAATTCCGCCTAATTGAGATATTTCTCTTGTTTCAAATCTTCTGTAAATAATTTCAGCAGCATAAAATAATCCAACCACGACGAAACCGTGAGCAATCATTTGTAAAACTGCACCACGTAAACCATCAAGGGTTAATGTATAAGATCCTGCAGCAATTAAGCCAACGTGAGCTAAAGAAGAATAAGCTAATAATTTCTTTAAATCTTTTTGTCTTAAAGCTACGATTGAACCATAAATAACTCCGGCAATTCCTAAAGCAATAAAAATATTCATATATTCTTTTGCAGCAAGCGGTGCAATTGGTAATTGCCAACGGATAACACTATAAAGTCCCATTTTTAGCATAATACCAGATAAAAGCATAGTTCCAACAGTAGGTGCTTTTTGGTATACATTTGCCTGCCATGTATGAAAAGGAATAATCGGAATTTTAATAGCATATGCTAAAAAGAAAGCCAGAAATATCCAGAACTGTTCAGTTTCAGATAAGTTTAATTTATAAAAATCTTCAATTAAAAAACTTCCGTTTGCTTTCTGAGATAAATAAATAAAAGCTACCAACATGAATAATGAACCTGCAAGTGTATAAATGAAGAATTTAACCACTGCTTTTCTGCGTTCTTCCGCATCTCCGTTACCCCAGATTAGGGCAATAAAGTATATCGGAATTAAAGCCAACTCCCAGAAAATATAATATAAAAGACCATCTGCAGCAAGAAAAGTTCCTGTCATTGCAAAAGCCATAAATAAAATTAAGGCATAAAAACTTTTAGCATTTTTGTATTCATTTCCAAAAGAAGAGAATATAATAATCGGCGTTAACGCAACTGTTAATAAAAGCATTGCAATTGCCAATCCGTCTGCATTTAAAGCCAGTGAAATCTTTGGCTGATTGATCCATGCGTTGATAACACTGATATTTTCGCCAGCATAAAAATGATTTAACAACACTAAAGAACATCCTAAAGCAGTTAAACTAAAGAGCAAAGCTACTTTTGAAGCTAATTTGTCGCCAGAAAAATACGTGACAAAAGCACCAATTAAAAGAATAATTAATATAAGAGAAACGTTCATAGTTATTAAATTAGTGAGCTAAAAATATATAGGAAACAATTGCGCAAAGACCTAAAACAAATACAAAAAGATATAATCCGATACTTCCGGTTTGTAATTTCTTTCCTTGAAAAGCCAGTTCATTAGTGATTTTACCCAATCCGAAAACCACTGCAGACAATCCAGTTTCGATATAATCTCTGGAGAATTTTGACAATGCATTTATTGTGCGTACAAATACAGCATCGTAAATCTCATCTACATAATACTTGTTGTACAGAACTTTTGATAGACCTGTAATGTTCTCGTCGGCTTCAGGAACATTGTTTTGTTTAAAATACTTTATGTAAGCAATTAAAATTCCAAGTAAACCACCTAAAACAGCAACACCCATCAAGGTATATTCTGTTGCACCCAAGTGATGTTCTTCTCCTGCCACCTTCGTGAAAAGCGGAGACAAATAGTCATTTAACCAGCTATTTCCAGGTAAACTTATAACACCTCCAAAAGTAGCTAAAAGAGCTAAAATCATTAAAGGGAAAGTAATTAAACCATCACTTTCATGTAAATGATGTTTTTGTTCCTCTGTTCCTCTAAAATCTTTAAAGAAAGTCAGGAACATCAATCTGAACATATAAAAGGCAGTCATAATAGAAGCAATAGATCCAACAACATATAATGGAATACTATGATGGAAAGCCGTTAATAAAATTTCATCTTTTGAGAAGAAACCTGAGAAAAACGGAACACCTGAAATGGCTAATGAAGAAACCAACATTGTCCAGAAAGTGATTGGCATTGCTTTGCGCAATCCGCCCATTTTACGCATATCCTGTTCTCCGTGTAAACCATGAATAACAGATCCTGATCCTAAGAACAAACAAGCTTTAAAAAAAGCATGTGTAATTACGTGGAAAACCGCTACTTCATAAGCCCCAAGTCCTAAGGCTAAAAACATTAATCCTAATTGAGAAACAGTAGAGTAGGCCAGTACTTTTTTAATATCGGTTTGAACTAATCCAATTGTCGCAGCAACTAATGAAGTTACAGCTCCAACTATTGCAATTATTATTTGAACATCCGGAGCTAAATCAAATACAAAGTTTAATCTTGTAACCATAAAAATACCAGCAGTAACCATCGTAGCTGCGTGAATCAATGCAGAAACAGGAGTTGGTCCTGCCATCGCATCAGGTAACCAAGTATATAACGGAATCTGTGCAGATTTACCACAAGCTCCAATAAATAAGCATAAAGCTGCTAAAGAAAGTAATGGTATATTTAAGTTTGTTGCTCCTGCAATTGCAGTTTTTAGAGTGGTATAATCTAATGTAGAGAACATAGACCCAATGATGAACATCCCAATCAAAAGACCTAAATCTCCAATTCTGTTCATGATGAAAGCTTTTTTTGCAGCATCATTGTAATCCTGGTTTTTATACCAAAATCCAATTAATAAGTACGAACAAAGCCCAACACCTTCCCAGCCAATAAATAAAACTAATAAGTTACTTCCAATTACAAGTGTGATCATAAAAAACACAAACAAGTTCAGATAAGAGAAAAACTTGTGCATATTCTCATCATCATGCATGTAACTGATAGAGTATAAATGAATCAAAGATCCAATTCCGGTTACGAACAATAACCAAAGAACAGATAATTGATCTAATAAAAATCCAAGATTGATTTTTAGATTACTAATTTGAATCCAGTCAAATAAAGTAACTTCAATTCCTTTTCCGGTTGAAGTTATTTGATTAAAAAGAACAAGTGTAACTATAAAAGAAACAGCTACAGCGGCAGTTCCGATAATTCCCGAAACTGTTTTTCCTAAGCTTTTCCCAAAAAAAACATTAATTAAAAACCCTAAAAAAGGAGCTAAAACTAAGACTAAAGCTAAATTGGTATTCATTTCCATTTATCCTTTTAAATTTTTTAAATTATCGATACTAATCGAACCTAAATTTCTAAAGATCGAAACTAAAATAGCCAATCCTACTGCTACTTCTGCTGCAGCAACTGCCATCGAAAAGAAAACAAAAACCTGTCCTTGTGCATCCTGATGATATGTAGAAAAAGCTACAAATAAAAGGTTAACAGCATTTAGCATGATTTCGATAGACATAAAAACGATAATAGCATTTCGTCTGTACAATACACCAAAAACACCAATAGAGAAAAGTACAACACTTAAAAAGATGTAGTTTTCAATACCTATTTGATTTAATATATTACCCATTATTTATTTAATTTTTCTTTTTTAGACAATAACACAGTTCCAATCATAGCTACTAAAAGCAAGACTGATGCAAATTCAAACGGAACCATATATTCGTTCAATAATATTTTACCTAAGACCTTTATAGATTGAAAATCTTCTCCTGTCGAATCGTATGCACCAACAATAGGTTTTGAGTTGATAAAGATTGCAATCAAAACAATTACGATAAGGCAAAAAGAAACAATAGCACCCAGACGAGTAATCCTTGGCCTGTGAACATCCCTTTGCTCATTCAGGTTCATTAACATGATGGTGAAGAGAAATAAAATCATAATGGCCCCCGAATAGACAATAATATGAACTATAGCCAAAAATTGTGAATTCAATAATAGATAATGACCTGCAATCGAAAAGAAACAAATCACTAAATAAATAGCACTATGAATTGGGTTTCTGCTAAAAATAGTCATGAAAGCAGTTATAACCGTAATAAACGCCAAAAAACAAAATATAACTTGAATAGTTGTTGCGTGAGCAATATCTGGAATATGTATCATTTAGTTAGCGTTTTTAAGTTGAGCATTTTTCATAGCCATTTCTAAAGGCATCACTAATTTGTCTTTTCCAAAGATAAAGTCTTCTCTCTCATAGCTGGCAGGAACCAGAACTTTAGAAGTAGTCAAATAAATAGCATCTTTTGGACATGCCTCTTCGCACAGACCGCAGAAAATACAACGCAACATATTGATTTCATAAATTTCGGCGTATTTTTCTTCTCTGTACAAATGTTTTTCATCTGCTTTACGTTCTGCGGCTTTCATAGTAATAGCTTCAGCAGGACATGACAAAGCACATAATCCGCAGGCAGTACAGTTTTCACGTCCTTGTTCGTCGCGTTTCAGCATGTGCTGACCTCGATAAACCGGGCTCATTTGACGTACCTGTTCTGGGTAATGAATCGTTACTTTTTTTCTAAAAAGGTGTTTAAGCGTTATAAACAATCCTTTTACAATCGCAACAAGATACAAACGCTCCAAAAAAGTCATCTCTTTATTAGAGACCATTTTTTTTCTACCCGATAATGATATAGTTTCTATCGACATTTTTTAACTTATGATTTACGATTTTCAACTTGAAATCAAACAAATTCAAAATCTATTTTATTTTTATTTGAAGCTAATCCTGCTATCCGCTTTATCTTTTATTTTTTTAAAGAAAAAAAATAAAAGGATACCGCTTCTATCAGGGCTAGGCACTCCGGTTTTTAGAATCCTAAGAAAACAGCTAAATCGTGTCTTAGAATTACAATACCGGTTACAATAATATTTGCAATAGAAAGCGGAATTAAAATCTTCCATCCTAAATGCATCAATTGATCATATCTAAATCTCGGAATCGTCCAACGAACCCACATATAGAAAAAGATAAAGAAACATATTTTAGCAAATAATACGGCAATTCCTAAAATGTTAGCCGTATTTACACCAACATTTTCTACCATCCATTGCATTCCGGGATAATTATAACCTCCAAAAAACAATACTGATATAATGGTTGCTGAGATAAACATATTTGCATATTCAGCAAACAAATAGAATCCCATTTTCATAGATGAATATTCTGTGTGATATCCTCCAATTAACTCAGATTCACATTCTGCTAAGTCAAAAGGTGTTCTATTTGTTTCTGCGAAAGCACAAATCAGGAAAATCAGGAAAGATAAAGGTTGATATAATATGTTCCAATGCCATTCTGATTGTTGCAAAGAAATCTCTTTTAAACTCAAAGTTCCGGTCATCATCAATAAGGCAATCATTGATAATCCCATGGCAACTTCATAAGAAACCATTTGTGAAGCCGCACGAACAGCTCCCATCAATGAGAATTTATTGTTAGAAGCCCATCCACCAATCATAATACCGTAAACTCCAACAGATACAACGCCAAAGAAGTATAATAACCCGATATTGATATCTGTTGCTTGAAGCACAACATCACGACCAAAAACATGCAGACGATCTCCCCAAGGAATTACAGCGCTTGTCATCAAAGCAGTACTCATTGCAATTGCAGGACCTACAACAAACAAAAATCTGTTTGGTGTATTTGGGAAAAATTCTTCTTTAGAAAATAATTTCATACCATCGGCCAGCGGTTGTAATAAACCACCCCAGCCAGCACGGTTAGGACCTACACGGTCTTGTAAAAAAGCTGCAACCTTACGCTCAGCCCAGGTAGAATACATCGCCATAATCATTGTTACGGCAAAAACCACAAAAATTACAACACTCTTTTCTATAATAAACGCACCATCT